>Ga0255770_10000008_pt1 | contig 268914 bp, 227 predicted proteins | sample 071ome_22_FD_179968 | JGI IMG/M metagenome (GOLD analysis project Ga0255770, IMG submission 179968) | Coastal salt marsh microbial communities from the Groves Creek Marsh, Skidaway Island, Georgia - 071404AT metaG (version 2) | ecosystem: Environmental > Aquatic > Marine > Intertidal zone >...
GGAGATGTCATCGTGGAGGCAAACAAGAATAAAATAATGAACTTTGAAGACCTGTATGAGCTTATTCAATTTGCAAAAGTTGGTGATACTATAAATTTAGTTGTTCTCCGTAAGAACAAAGAGTTAGAAATACCTGTTTACTTGAAACGAGGTATATAAAAAAAGATGGTTTTTCGTTTTGTTTTGAGACGTCTGTCTATTTATTAGGCAGGCGTTTTTTGTTTACCTCATACACAAACGGCCATTACCATGGTGTGGCCAAAAAGAATTATTTCAAAAGAGCACTAGGAGCCTTAAGCGCTGGTGCGCTACCGCAAAAATGTGTTGCTTGTGGGCAAGAGTCTTTTGGTGGGGTTTTTTGTCTAACTTGTAAAGTGCTTGCGGGAGAAACTGACCACTTTTCTGTTGAAAGGAACGAGACGCTATCTAGGATGACATTAAGGTGCGAGCTTGAGTTTGCTGCGGCACTTGGCATTTTCACCAAAGGCGGCCCATATCAAAGCCTGCTTCATAAATTAAAATATAGAGGCGTCTTTACTCTTGGATTTAAGGAAGGCAAACGCTTTGGCATAAAGTATATGCAGATGAGCACTATACCAAAGGCGGATATAATTATTCCAATACCAAGCCACTGGAGAAGAAAATTAAAACGAGGATATAACCAGGCAGAAATCTTTGCCAAAGGGATTGAGCGAGAGACCAAAATTCCCATTAGAACAGACGTTTTAAGAACGAGGCTTGGTATAGTAAGCCAAACAACAAAGAAACGAGAAGAAAGGATGAACAGAACCTATGACCGCTTTCTTTGTGTGAACCCAAAGGGGGTCGCCAAAAAAAGGGTATTATTGGTAGATGATGTATTAACAACAGGGGCGACGGCAGAAGCGGCAATTACTGCCCTGAATATGAAAGCGATAAAAAAAATACAGTTGGGCCTGTTGGCTCTTGCTATGAATTAAGCTATGGAAATTAATGAGATAATATCAAGAGAATTCGAACAGCGCTTATTGATAGAGGGTGTTGAAAGAATAAAAAAATGCATCAGCTATTTAAGTGATGAAGAGATATGGACAAAACCAAACAGCAACAGCAACTCAATTGGCAACCTGATTGTCCACCTTGAGGGCAATGTAAGACAATACATACTCAGTAGCGTAGGAGGCGAAAAGGATACACGCCAGCGAACAAAAGAGTTTGAAGACGGCGGCATAAGGGATACTAAAGAAGCCATTAATAGACTAACTAAAGCGGTTCGCCAAAGTGTAGAAGTGGTAAAAGGCCTGGAGGCCGGTGAATATAAAAGGGAGGAAGAAGTACAAGGCTTTACAATGACCGCTCTATCGTGTATTGTTCATGTTATTGAACACTTCAGCTATCATGTGGGACAAATAACTTTTTATACTAAATTCTTAAAAAACCTGGATACGGGATATTACGAAGGTCAGGACCTTGATAAAAGGCGAGACTAAAGACGTTCTATCCTGGCGCCAAGCGCATTGAGGCGAAGGTCAATGTTTTCATAGCCTCTGTCAATCTGTTGGATGTTTTCGATACGGCTTGTTCCGTTAGCCGACAAGGCGGCAATCAATAAAGATACACCAGCGCGAATATCCGGAGAGGTCATTTTTATACCCCTCAAACGGCTTTTTCTCTCCAGGCCAATAACCGTAGCGCGGTGAGGATCACAAAGGATTATCTGCGCCCCCATATCGATAAGTTTGTCCACAAAGAAAAGCCGGCTTTCAAACATTTTTTGATGTATCAACACACTTCCCCTGGCCTGCGTGGCGACTACAAGGACGATACTTAGGAGGTCTGGGGTAAAGCCAGGCCACGGAGAGTCATATATGCTTAAGATAGAGCCATCTATGAAGTTTTGTATTTCATATACCTCCTGCTCGTTGACGATGATATCGTCATTTTCGAATGTAAGAGATATGCCCAGCTTTTGAAACACTGCTGGAATAAGGCCCAATTGATCCAGGCGCACATCAGTAATACGCAATGTCGACTGCGTCATAGCAGCTAGACCGATAAGGCTTCCTGTTTCAATCATATCGGGAAGAACGGTGTGGTCTGTGCCAGAAAGGCTTTCTACGCCGTCAATACTTAAGAGGTTAGATCCTATCCCTTGTATTTTAGCACCCATGCTATTCAGCATTTTACAGAGCTGCTGAATGTAGGGTTCACAAGCGGCATTGTATATGCTGGTTTTTCCTTCGGCAAGAACAGCGGCCATAACAATATTGGCGGTGCCGGTAACAGAGATTTCCTCCATGTGAAGGTATTCTCCCCTTAGTGAATCGGCTTCAAGAAAGTACTCGTCTTTATCTTCCTTGTAATTGAATGTGGCCCCGAGCTTCAGGAAGCCCTGGAAGTGAGCATCAAGGCGCCTTCTGCCGATTTTGTCTCCACCGGGCTTTGGAATATAAGCCTTTCCGAATCGAGCCAGCAGTGGACCAATCAACATAACAGACCCACGAATCTTCTTTGCTTCTTTTTGGTAAGCATCAGAGGCAAAGTAATCCAGGTCGATATTGCCTGCGTTAAAGCTATAGCTGTTTTTGGTGTGCTGGGTGACCACCACACCAAGCCCAGACACAAGCGATATGAGCCGACGGACATCTATGATATCGGGCACATTGTTAAGCCTGATGGTTTCTGAAGATAAGAGGCAAGCGGAAATTACCTGAAGGGCTTCGTTCTTAGCTCCCTGGGGCGATATGCTGCCGGAAAGCCGACAAGCACCTTCTACAAGAAAAGCGTTTTGAGTCATTAGGTACAGATATCAAAGACCCAAATATATTAAAGAAAATCTTAATATAAAGAAGTATTTACCTTCTTCTTCTGGAGTTGCGTGAAGACCGTCTTCTGTTGTTTGATCCAGAACCGGAATGATTTTTCCTTGGTTTTGATCGCACAGCAGACGTCAGTGTGTCCAAAGACTTATTTTCGGCAACAGATAATTTACCTTTCGAAAGAGACTTTAAGTCCTCAAGGATAATCTCATCACTGACATAATGCTCCCTGTTCCAGTTTTTGTAGGCCAGCTTCATAAAAGAGGCAATAGTTTCGACAAAGCCATCTTTAATCGGCCCATCTTCCATGGCAATAGCTTTTTCCATAAGCAAACGCACGTAGTGCCCGTAATGGCGAAACTCTTTTTCAATAACGGGATAGTCTATTGTATCGGGATTGATTTTCCTGTCTTCTGGTTTGGGAACACCACCGGTTGTCGGAACAACATTTATATCATAATCAGCAATCATAAAAAAGTGCTTCCAAAGCTTATTCTTGTAGTCAAGAGTGTTTTTGCTGTGCGGGTTCATTTGATACATCAAATCAATGATTTGCTCCGCAAAGGCTTGTCTTTCGTTCAAGTCTTTTATTGTCTTGTTAAAAGCAACAAGGTTTTGAATATGTCTTCCATATTCGGCAATAACCAGTTGAGTCTCCTGGGTATTATATGTCATTTCAAATTCCATAATTAATTATTCTACGGTTACTGATTTAGCAAGATTTCTGGGCTGGTCAACATTGCAATCACGAAGGACAGCAATATGGTAGGCCAGCAACTGAAGAGGTATTACTGATAGTAAAGGCGTAAACGGCTCTTCAATTTCAGGGATCTCAATGATATAATCTGCAAGGTCTTTTATGGCTTGGTCGCCTTCGGTTACGACGGCGATAACAAGGCCTTTTCTTGCTTTTACTTCTTGAATATTACTAACGATTTTCTCGTATGCACTTTTATTTGTGGCTATAACAACGACAGGCATGTTTTCGTCAATCAAAGCGATAGGCCCATGTTTCATTTCTGCCGCGGGATAGCCTTCGGCGTGAATATAGCTTATTTCCTTCAGCTTCAGTGCCCCTTCAAGGGCTACAGGGAAGTTATATCCTCGACCCAGATATAAAGCGTTTGAGGCATTCTGTATTTTGCTGGCTATGTATTTTATCTGCTCATCCTTACCAAGTACCTTTCCAACCTTGGACGGAACACTTTCCAGAGAAGCAAGTAGTTGCCTGTAGTGGGACTCCTCCAAGGTGCCGCGCACCTTGGCCAGGTATAAAGCCATCAGCGCAATAACGGTCACCTGACCGGTAAAGGCCTTTGTCGAAGCCACACCTATTTCTGGTCCGCCATGTATATATGAACCACTATCTGTTTCCCTGGCAATTGAACTCCCAATTGCATTGACGATTCCATACACAAGGGCGCCCTTTTCTTTGGCCAGCTTGATGGCGGCCAGGGTGTCAGCGGTTTCTCCTGACTGGCTAAGGGCAATGATCAAATCGTTTGGCGTCACAATGGGATTTCTATATCGGAACTCGCTGGCGTATTCTACCTCGGCAGGTATCCTGGCCAGGTCTTCGAAAAGGTATTCGGCGATTAAGGCCGCATGCCATGATGTACCACAGGCCGTTAAAACAATTCGGGCAGAATTGGCTATACGTGTAAGGTTTTCGTTCATTCCGCCAAGGACGGCCCACCCCTCATATGAGTTTATACGACCACCCATACTTTCAGCAATGGTTTGTGGTTGTTGAAAGATTTCCTTCAACATGTAGTGAGGATAGCCACCCTTTTCAATTTCTTCCAACTTAAGATCAAGCTCAGAGATTGTCGGGCTTTGCACTTTATTGTCCAATGTCCTTATCTGGTAGTCTTGATCATGTGTGATAGAAACGACCTCTCCATCGTTCAGGTAAACAACCTTATTGGTGTATTTAATAATTGGTGAAGCGTCTGAGGCCAGGAAGCACTCATCATCACCAATTCCCATAACCAGAGGACTTGACATTCTTGCTCCTACTATTTTGTTGGGCTCATCTATGTCTAATACGACTATTGCATAAGCACCAACAACTTTGTTAAGCACCGCTCTAACGGCCTCTTCAAGACCAAGCTTGTTTTCGTTTTTAACTTCCTCAATAAAATGCGCAAGAACTTCTGTGTCTGTCTCTGAGGCAAATACGTGACCTTTTTCTATTAGGGCTTTTTTGATAACCGAGTAGTTTTCAATTATACCATTGTGGACAACTGCAATTTTTCCATCACCCGACAAGTGGGGGTGAGCATTGACATCATTCGGAGCCCCATGCGTTGCCCAACGGGTATGACCAACACCCACAGTCTGTTTAAAATGGCCATTAAGTTGCTCAGCGCGGTCAACCAATTCACTAACCTTACCTTTCTTTTTAACAAGCGTAATGGAGGAGTTCAATAGGGCAATACCTGCACTATCGTACCCGCGGTACTCAAGACGCTGTAGCCCCTCAATTAAAATTGGATAAGCTTCTTTGTTTCCGATATAAGCGACTATTCCACACATATAAACACCCGTGTCTTTGATTAAGGATTAGATGTTACCAGCTTCAGCTTTGGAGGGTGTTCGGAATCCGTGCCGAAGAATATATTTCTGGCTGCGCCAGAGGCCTTGTTAGATGAACGGATAATTATCTTTTTGCTATCAACGGCAGAAGATAAGATGCTGTTCACGTGGTTTGTCAGGATAAAGCTGACCTGAAGCAGAGAATCTCCTTCAATTAGCTCCTCTCTGGGCCGGCCATCGAACACATCTATTACGAGGTTGTTTTGATTTTGAAAGGCATTATCAAAAACTATCCTTTTGGCTCCTCCTGCGTCTTCATACAAAACCTCAATTTCTTCAACGGAAGAAATAAGGGGATTCGTTTCCTTTTCAATAAATAATTGCAGCGCCGCACGATTAATAACTTTATCTGAATAGTCCAGAACGGAAGAAAGGTCCAGTTCAATATCTGGGCCCTGCATCTCTTGAAGATACCAGCGCTCAGACGAACCAGAGTTCAGGGCCGATTCCAGAGGTGTGCCGCTTAAGTCATGATGAAAATAATTGCTTCTTACGGCCGCAAGGTCAAAGACGTATAAAGACTTGGTGGACCCATCAAGGGAAGAATAATACAGCTCAATGGTGGCCGTTGAGCCTGGCCCAAGATCTAAGCCAATTAATGAAGACTCCGAAGACTCAGAACGCACCAAGAAGCCTTTAACTTCCTGCTGGAATCGTTCCCCGTCTCGAACAATCAGTGTGTCACGCACAACAGTGTTCCAATACTGAGGGCTTAAAGGAACCCTTATCTGCGGAGGAAACAGCAGGGTGGTATCCAGGGAGGGAGTATATATTTCCACAGAATCCCTATGGCTAACGGCTTTGCTGATGCTGCCCATTGCCATGCTTTCTGCATCGAAGCTTTGGTTCGAAAACAGGGTGTCGGGAACACTTTCAGTAAGACTGCTTGTCAGCTGATACACAGAAATGTTATGCAAGGCTCCATCTTTAGCGAATTGACCAAGGGTATCAAGGGGCAGGTTCATAACAACGGAATCGATTTGCAAGGTGTCAAAAGCGGGGAACTGATTATTAAACAAGCCTACAGAGAAGTATACCTCTGCTGAAGACCGACCAAATACGGGATCATCAACATTTCCTAGCAAATAGGTGCTTCCGGTAAAGCTTATCGCAGAACGGTATACAACAACCGGGTCCGCCTCAATGGTTTGTCCCTCAAGCCGAATGCTGTCCGTATAATCTATTTCAATCGCCCCGTCCTCAAGTAAGGATGAACCAACCGAAATATCTTCGTTGCACGAAAACAATGCGCTAATGAATATCAGCGCCAGGAGATTAATTCTCATTAAATAATTGATACTAGGATTCTTTTTCAAATAGCCCCTTGTAAAAAGGAAGCATGTGTTCAGTTATTTCTTCTGTTGGATGATAATCCAACTTAGGTACATCAAGCTCATCGAAAATGGCTTGTGAGTCCTTAAGAAGACTTTCGGTTCCTTTAACGATGGCATCTGCATATTTCATGCCCGCATTCAAAAGTTTAACTTTTGATTTTTCCTTAAAGACCTCAAGGTCCTCTTTCTCAAGGTTGTTTATGGCCGCGAGTTCGAAAAACTTCTTGTTGAATGTTTTTTCGTAACCGTTTTTATAGGCAGAATAGATTATTTGAGCATTCTCAAAAATGGGATCGCTGTTGTAAACCGTTTTTAGATAAAAAGGCACAAGAGAGCTCATCCACCCATGGCAGTGAATGATATCTGGGGCCCAGCCAAACTTTCTCACCGTCTCGATGACTCCCTTGCAGAAGAACACCATGCGCTCCTGGTTATCTTCAAAAGGATTACCATCCTCATCTTCGAAGACAAATTTCCGTTTGAAAAATTCTTCATTTTCAAGAAAATAAACCTGTAGGCGCGCTCCAGGAAGAGAAGCCACCTTAATGATCAATGGATAATCGTCATCATCAACGATTATATTCATCCCTGATAATCGTACTACCTCATGGAGACGATGGCGTCTCTCGTTTATATTGCCGTATTTGGGCATTAGAACACGAACTTCCATTCCTTTTCCGTGTGCTTTTGGGGCAAGTGCTTTGACAAGCTCGGAAATCTCGGATACCGTGGTGTATGGATTCATTTCCTGAGTCACAAACAATACACGCTTCTTACTCATTCTTCGTTTTTAAATCACCAATGATTAGGGCTGCAAAGATACTGAAAAAATTAATAAGAATGCCGTTTCTGTATCATATGCTAATGATTATCAATATGATAGCTAAGAGTTGCTGACAAGTTGCATCAGGGTGGCACAGATTATCGCACCATAGGTTCCCAGGGCATAACCCAGAACGGCCATCAAAACGCCAACTGGCGCAAGGCTGGTGCTGAACGCAGAGGCAACAACAGGGGCAGAAGCAGCACCCCCGACATTGGCCTGGCTGCCCACGGCAACAAAGAAGAAAGGTGCGCGAATAATTTTAGCAACAGCGATAAGTATGATAACGTGCGTCAACATCCAGGCAATACCAATAGCAAAAAGACCCAGGTTTTTGAAAACCTCGCCCAGGTTCATTTTCATTCCTATCGTGGCCACCAGGATGTATATAAAGATTGAGCCCCAGCGGGAAGCTCCTATTCCTTCCAGTTTTCGAAAACGCGTTAATGATAATAAAAGACCAAAGGTTGTGCTGATTACTATGAGCCAGAAAAAGCCTGACATCAGTGAGTTCAATCGCATTTTGTCGAGACTTTCCTTAAGGCTTTCCATAATGGGTGTTATTACATCAGCGCCCCAATGTGAGAGGGCAACGCCACCGAAAGCAATGGCAAGTAAAACAAAGACCTTCGGGGTGGTCGGCATCTCGGCGATGCTGGCCCTGTAGTCTTCCACCCGCTTTTTTAGATCTTCGATCGCAGAATTATCTGCCTTCAGCCAGGCATCGAGGCGATCCGATATATTGGCTCCGTACAATAGAAAACCCATCCATATATTAGCTACCACAACATCGACCACGATCATAGTACCAAACAGATTATCCTTTACCTCATATATTTCTTTCATCGCTGTTTGGTTGGCACCCCCACCAATCCAGCTCCCAGCAACCGTTGATAAGCCCCGCCATATATCAGAAGGGTTGGCGCCCAACAAATCCGGCGCAAAAGAAGATACCAACAGAAGAGCTATAGGGCCACCGAGTATAATACCAAGAGTGGCGCTGAAAAACATGATGAGTGCTTTGGGTCCCAGGCGTTTGATTCCTTTAAAGTCGATGCCAAGACAGAGCAATATTAAGCTGGCGGGTAGCAGGTATCGTGACGAAACAAAATATAATTGTGAGTGACGCTGAAGGCCCTTGTATTCATCTGCAGGAACACCACTGTCAGCAAGGAATGAGGTGATCTCGTCATAGCTAAGGCCTGAGGCTAGACTTAGATTATAGCTTTCCAACAGTGAAAAAAGCCCATCATCATACCAGTGGGGGGCAATTAAACCCAGGGGCCAATTGAGAAGGGCGGGAAGAAAATAGGCCAAAAGCAGGCCAGGGACATAGGTATAAAACTTTTTCCAAGCAGGAGCAGAAAGGCTCGACGTATGGAATATTAGAGCGAGCACCACGATAAGTAGTCCGAGGACAATAGCATCATTGGTAAACAGAGGAGCGATTTTAAGTATCATGCGACGCTTGTTATATTTTTAGATAATAAAGAAACAAAATAAAAGATTCATGCATGCAAATCCTTTATTAGATTGTGTCTCCGGATTAAACTTACTGAGGCATTACGAAATCTTACCATGGACCACATTGACTAGAGCAAGTAGCACAAAGGGGCCTTCTGCCGAGAAAACAAATGTGACTACAAAACATGTTATCGCCACTCGCGAAGAGCACGCCGGGCTCACAGCAAAAGAGATTGTCCGCGATATAATCATCCTGGAAGCAAAGCGAACTCCTGTCTGCTCTGATTTTAGTATGAAAGAAATAGCTTACAAATTAGGCTTCATTGACCCGCCAGACCTCTGTGGGTGTTTTAAGAAAGCAGCAGGAACGTCACGGACAAAGCATAGAGAACAAAATGCGCGATCCGCCATTTTATATAATTAAAGCTTTTTTCATATAGGCAGAAAGCTAAAACACTGTCATAATTGTATAAAATACCAAAGGAAGGAACATGGACAGGAAAAGTTTTTTAAAAATGGCACTCCTGGGAGCTGTGGCACTTAGCACGGGACCTAAAGGCCTAAAAGCGAAAAATGCAAAGCTAAAAGAATCCACATATGACAAAATGCTGGATAATGTTGGATTCAACCATTTGCCTAACAAAGAAACCAGAACAATGAAATCAGTATTACACAAAGCAAACACAAGGGGGCACGTTAATCACGGATGGCTGGATTCCAACCATACCTTTAGCTTCGCAAACTACTATAACCCTCAGCGTATTAACTTCGGCGTGCTGAGGGTACTTAATGACGACAGGGTTATGGCAGGAAGAGGCTTTGGCACACATCCGCATGACAATATGGAAATAATTTCTATCCCCCTTGATGGAGACCTTGAGCATAAAGACAGCATGGGTAATGTGGCTGTAATCAAGAAAGGCGACGTTCAGCTTATGAGTGCAGGAACCGGGATCTTCCACAGTGAATACAATAAGAATAGTGATAAAGAAGTGAAATTTCTTCAGATCTGGTTGTTTCCTAACAAGAGGGACGTAAATCCCAGATATGATCAAATAAGTCTGAATAATGAGGAGATGAATGATAATCTTATGCAAATACTATCTCCGAACCAAGATGATGAGGGTGTATGGATACATCAAAACGCCTGGTTTCACATGGGAAATCTGAGCAAATGCCGAAGTGTGGAATACAAAATCAAGGACAGCCGAAACGGTGTTTACGCATTCATTATTGATGGTGATGTCAGCATAGAAGGGCAAGAGCTAAACCGAAGAGATGGATATGGGGTCTGGGACACGGATAAGATTAATATTGATGCCACAAGCAATGCGCGGGTATTATTGATGGAAGTGCCAATGACGATGTAAACATAAAGGGCCTTCAGGCCTCATTTTATTGAAGGTAGTCGACAATCTCCATGTCGATTTGCCGAGCAGCAAGATCTGCTTTGATAACTTTCACTTTTACTTTGTCTCCCAGCTTCAGGTTAATCCCCCTTCTTGTTCCAAAGGCTTTGATTTTATTGTCCTTGACAATGAAGTTTTCATCCATTCTGTCAAAGGGAATCATACCTTCTGCTTTAGATTCTCCTACTTCAACGAAGATGCCGCGGTCTATCATACCCGATATCATACCCTCGAACTCTTCGCCAACATACTCTTTCATGTATTCGACCTGTTTGAATTTTACGGAATCCCTTTCCGCATCCATAGCTCGCCTTTCCTGGTTGGAAACATGTATGCACATTCCTTCAAGACGACCCTTGTCTGTTCGAAAGGTTGTCTCCAGGTTTTTTTCAAGGAGGCGGTGAACAAGCACATCCGAATAGCGCCTGATGGGCGAAGTAAAGTGCGTGTAATAATCAAACCGCAGGCCATAATGCCCTATGTTATCTGTGCTGTATATCGCTTTTGCCATTGTTCTGATTGCAAAACCCATCAACAGCTTGTATTTGTCTTCTTTTTGAGCAAGTTCCGACAAGCGATTGAATGATGAAGCTATCTTGTCTGGGTTTGAGAGGTCCATTTGAACATCATATTCGGCAAGCAGATACTTAAGGTCCGTTAGCCTGCCCATGTCTGGAAGGTCGTGTATCCTGTAGACAAACGGGATCGGCTGTGCCTTTGCCTTTTTCGCTATGAAGGATGCCACACGCCTGTTGGCCAGAAGCATAAAGTCTTCAATCAGCAAATGGACCTCTTTTCGTTCTTTTACAAAAACCCCAACAGGAACATTGTTCTCATCAAGCTGGAACTTCAGCTCGTCTGTTTCAAAATTAATTCCTCCACTCTTAAAGCGTTCAGACCTCAGGTGCTTAGCAATGGCGTTAGTTTCATTAAGCTCTTGGCTTAGTGGACCCTCCTGGTCATCCATTAGTTGTTGTGCTTCATCATAGGTAAAACGCCTGTCTGAATGAATGACCGCCTTGCCAAACCATTCGCTTTTGATTTGATGTTTAACGTCGAATTCAAATACTGCGGAAAAAACGAGACGATCTTGATTTGGCACAAGGCTGCATAAATTATTCGATAGTTTTTCCGGAAGCATGGCAATGCACCGGTCAACAAGGTATACCGAAGTAGACCTGGAAAAGGCTTCCTGGTCAAGAGCTGTTCCCTCTTTGAGATAGTGGGAAACATCGGCGATATGGACGCCTATTTCGGTATGCCCGTTTTCAAGTTTTCTGAAGGAAATTGCATCGTCAAAATCCTGTGCTGTGTCGGGGTCAATTGTAAAGGTGAGAACCTCTCGAAAATCTCTTCTGGACTCGATGTCTTGTTCGCTTATTTCTGACGGGATAGCTTCGACTTCTTTCATGACATCCTCGGGATAATCAGAATCGAAGCCATTTTCAATCAATATGCTTTCCATGGTGTAGTCGTGCGTGTCGAGCTCATTGATTATACGTATGACCTTACCCCAAATAGTGGGTGTTCGCCCCTCGCCCCAGGAAATGATATCGACAATTACGCGATCACCATTCTTTGCACCACCAAAATTTTCAGAACTTATAAACACATCCAGCTGGGTCTTGCGGCGCTCAAAACAAACGACGCCAGAATTTCTGCTTGCGCGCAAGGTGCCAATGACACGAGACAAACTGCGCTTGAGCACCCGTACAATCCGACCTTCTGGTTTTCTGGTTTTCGAAAAACGAACAGATACTTCTACTTCATCCCGGTTCATGGCTGAATTGAGATGGCGCTGAGGTACATAAATATCATCTTCGAGCTGTTTGACCACAACATAAGCGGCACCAGAACGGATACTGTCCACTATTCCTACATAGGTCTCTGCTTCTTGTTCGGAGGCAGCGGGACTTTGCTTTTTATTGAGAACAAACTTATGTTCTGATACGCGGCGGATCAAGTCTTCTTTGTGCAAGGATTCAAGCGCGCTTTGAATGGAGTCCCTGTTGTTTTTAGATTTCAGCTTTTTCAGGAGTTGTCCTGCATTCAACCTTTTCTTCGGATTTTTTTGGAAATATTTATAAACAACAGACTTCAGTTTATCACTAGCTAATTTTTTCTTTCCTTTTCTTCCCATGTTTCATTGTCTTCTTTTGTAGAGCCAATAGATCCGTCTGGCATTATTTCAAAACAAAAGGATGCACTGTTTTCCGGGTTATAGGCGCTTTTGTTTATATCTGTTTCACCTGCTACCGAGAATATTTGCAATTCTTTGTTAATTACCGCTACGGACTCTTTAATGGTCCTGTTGTTACTAAGTGTTCCGGCAATTACCTTTTTGGCAATAACTCCGGCCTTTTTATTTAAGGTCATCAGGACATATTCGTAAGTCAGCAAGCCTCCTTTCCAGTATACAATTATAAAGTGCTCACCAGAGGATTCCAGCCGAAAGCAAGGAATAATTTCAGAATACTCGTCCATTGATTCCCACTTGCGAAATAATTTATCGATAAGTTGAGCTGGAATCGCTTTGTTTCTTGTACTGAATGTGTGAATGACCTCGCCGGAAAGAGTCATTGGGGGGTCTAGTTTTGGAAAATACTTGAGTAATTCTTCCAAAGTGTTACTTATTTGATTCTTCATTTCATTGCAAAGGTATTGCTTTCATACAATCGATACTGTTATGTAACCCATTAGTCTAATGTTCGGTTCACCCCAATAATTAGATTAAATCTAAATAGGCTTCTTGGGGCTGTAAATGGGTCGTATAGATTAACTTTGCGCCTTGAACAAATGGTATAAAAAACCATTGAATTTCAGTAAGTAAAGCGCATAATCAATGAGTTGGATTTCTGAGTTTTTAACATCTAGCATCGGAAAAAAATTAGTCATGAGTCTGACGGGCTTATTTCTGATTATTTTTCTCCTGGTGCACCTGACAGGCAATTTACAATTGCTTATTCCTGACGAGGGTAAAGCATTCAATATATATGCAGACTTCATGTCCAACAACCCTCTAATCAAAGTCATATCTCTTGGCCTGTATGCAGGCATTCTTCTGCATGCTATTCAGGGAATCTTGATCGCATGGAGCAATAAGAAGGCAAAAGGCCAAAGCTATGCGGTAAGCACCTATGAGAATGGAAGCTGGATGTCCAAAAACATGGGACTGCTTGGCTTGCTCATTTTTGCTTTCCTTGCAATTCACATGGGAGACTTTTGGGTTAAAGTAAGATTTACCGACAGTCTTGAAATGGTCAGCTACCCGGGTTGGGAGCATGAGCTTATGAATGTTTATAAGAGGGTCAATATTGCTTTCAGCAATATTTGGATTGTCATCATTTACCTTATAGGACTTCTTGCGTTGTCGCTTCACCTGATGCATGGTTTTAAAAGTGCTTTTACCACTCTTGGCCTTGAACACCGAAAGTATTCCCCTCTCATAAAGTGGATTGGGATCGGCTATGCAATATTAATTCCTATTGGATATGCTATAATTCCACTATTTATGTTTTTCAGCCACCAAGCCAATTATTAAAGAGATAAAAAGAGATCATATGAAACTAGACGCTAAAGTACCTGAAGGCAGTTTATCTGAAAAATGGACAAAGTACAAAGGTTCGATGAACCTTGTAGCGCCAAACAATAAGAGAAGGCTTGACGTAATTGTTGTAGGTACCGGTCTCGCTGGAGCCTCTGCGGCTGCAACCCTGGCTGAACTGGGTTACAATGTGAAAGCATTTACCTTTCACGATAGTCCGCGAAGAGCACACAGTATTGCTGCGCAAGGAGGAATAAATGCTGCGAAGAACTATCAAAACGATGGAGACAGCATATATCGATTATTCTATGACACAATAAAAGGCGGTGATTACAGATCTCGAGAAGCCAATGTACATAGGCTTGCCGAATGCAGTACAGAAATTATTGACCAGGCGGTTGCACAAGGTGTTCCGTTCGCCAGGGAATACGGAGGACTGTTGGCAAATCGTTCGTTTGGTGGTGTTCAGGTGTCCAGGACATTTTACGCAAGGGGACAAACAGGACAGCAGCTGTTGCTAGGTGCTTACCAGGCCCTGTCCAGACAAATTTCTACTGGTAGGGTAAAGATGTATAATCGCCATGAAATGCTTGATGTTGTTCTTGTTGATGGCAAAGCACGAGGAATCATTGCAAGAAACCTTCTAACGGGAAAGCTTGAGAAGCATGCGGCACACTGTGTTGTTTTGGCAACAGGGGGCTATGGCAATGTATTCTATCTTTCAACAAACGCCATGATGAGTAATGTGACAGCGGCATGGCGTGCAGTGAAAAGAGGCGCCCTGATGGCAAATCCCTGCTTTACACAAATTCACCCTACCTGCATACCTGTTTCAGGAGAGTATCAATCAAAGCTGACATTAATGTCAGAGTCACTGCGAAACGATGGCCGAGTATGGGTGCCTAAGAGCAAGGAAGATGCCGAAGCTATTCGCAAAGGAGAAAAAACGGCACTGGACATTAAGGAAGAAGATCGTGATTATTATCTGGAAAGAAGGTATCCGGCATTTGGTAACCTTGTGCCAAGAGACGTTGCTTCCAGGGCAGCGAAAATTGAAACAGACAAGGGAAAGGGAATCGTAAGCACCGGTCTGGGGGTATATCTTGATTTTGGGGCAGCCATAATGAGATATGGACAGGAAACCGCTCATTCAAAAGGGATAGAAAACCCAAGCGAATCAAAAGTCAGAGAACTGGGCGAGCAGGCAATCTCACAAAAGTATGGTAATCTGTTCCAGATGTATGAAAAGATAACAGGAGAGAATCCATATAAAACACCTATGAAGATTTTCCCTGCGGTACATTACACAATGGGTGGCCTTTGGGTAGACTACAACCTGGAAACCAACATCCCTGGACTGTTTGCCCTGGGCGAGTGCAATTTCTCAGACCATGGAGCTAACCGATTAGGAGCATCTGCCCTGATGCAAGGCTTGGCAGATGGCTATTTTGTTATACCATACACTATCGGGCAGTTCTTGTCAGAAGAAATCAGGACGCCACAAATATCAACGGACCTTCCTGAGTTTGAACGAGCTGAGAAGGAAGCCAAAGAGCGTATTGAGCAATTGATGGGCGTTAATGGCAACCAGTCTGTTGAAAGTTTCCACAGGAGGCTTGGTAAAATCATGTGGGAATATTGTGGTATGTCACGAAATGCGGAAGGCCTGAAAAAGGGACGTCAAATGATCCGGGAGCTGAGAGAAGAGTTTTACAAAGATGTTTTTATCCCCGGGGATACTGACGAGTACAACTTTGAACTCGAGAAAGCCGTGAAAGTGGCAGACTTCCTTGAACTGGGCGAGCTTATGATGCTTGATGCGCTGGATCGTAACGAATCTTGCGGAGGGCACTTCAGAGAAGAGTATCAGACGGCCGAGGGAGAAGCCTTACGAAATGATGAAGCCTTTACGTATGTGTCGGCCTGGGAGTGGGATGACAACAACCCGACACTGCACAAAGAGAATCTAGTATTTGAAAATGTAGAGCTCAAAACAAGGAGCTATAAATAATGTTAATCAACAAAAGAGTAGCATGAGGTTAAACTTGAAAGTTTGGAGACAGAAATCGAAAGATGCCAAGGGGCATTTTGAAAATTATAGCCTGGAAGCAGAGGGGCACATGTCTTTTTTAGAAATGCTTGACGTTCTGAACGAAAAGCTCATTTCACAAAAGAAAGAACCCGTAAGTTTTGAGCATGATTGCCGAGAAGGCATATGTGGCACGTGCAGCATGGTGATTAATGGTCGACCTCACGGGCCTCAAACAGGGACAACAACCTGCCAGCTTCATATGAGACATTTCAAAGATGGTGACACCATAGTTATAGAACCGTTCCGCGCATCCGCCTTTCCAGTTATTAAAGACCTGGCTGTTGATAGATCCTCATTCGACAGGATTATTCAGGCCGGAGGATATATATCTGTTAATACAGGACAAGCCCCAGACGGCAATTCTATCCCCGTGGAGCGACAGGAGGCTTCGGACGCCTTCGATGCAGCCACGTGCATAGGCTGTGGAGCTTGTGTTGCTGCCTGCCCTAACGGTTCGGCGATGTTGTTTACGTCTGCCAAGATTAATCATCTCGAAAAACTGCCACAAGGAAAGGTTGAACACGGTCATCGAGTGGTTAATATGATTAACCAGATGGATAAAGAAGGCTTTGGTAAATGTTCAAACGTTGGGGCATGTCACGTTGAATGTCCAAAGGAAATACCGCTGGAAAATATTGCCGCTATGAACCGCTTTTATTTGAGCTCAGTCTTTACAAGAGAATAGAGGCCTGCGCTAAAAACTACTCATGTGGGGCATTGAAGTATTTTGATTATCTTGACTGGGATATGTCAGGAATAATACAGACGCTTACTCTGAAAATTAGCCAATCAATAGCTTTTTATACAAGCCTTGTGTTTACAATTATTAAAGAGGGTGATTTTCATTATGTCTTTGATGTTCGGGCAACATCCTGGACCAACGAAAAGCGGCCCAGCGGCCCAGGGCGGATTCTAAATAACATGGAATGGTCTAAGGGACTATCAATTCTTAGCGACATTACAAAAGTATATGAACGTAAAGCGAGACAGGCAACAAGTGCGCCGGGGCCATTGTGGATTTACCTTGAGAGCAACCAGCTAACATTGCTTGCAGAAATAAAAGAAGAGATCCGCGTGTTTAATTCCGATACGAAAGTGGATAATATTAAGCTCCAAGACCCGGCAGGCTTAGACTTTTTTGTTTTTAGCGATTAACTATGACACAGTTGAGTTTACTCCATATTTTGACATTATTTTTCTTAGCGCTAGCGCCGGATAATTCTGTAAAAAACAGTAAGGTGTCTGTTCTTGTTTTGGGTGTTGCACAAGATGCGGGATACCCACAGATTGCCTGCCAGAAAGAATGTTGCCAGAAAGTTTACAAAGGTCAAGCACAGCCAGAATATGTAACCAGTCTTGCTGTTATTGACGAAGACTCCGGAGAGGCGTATCTTTTTGAGGCTTCACCTAACATACCAAAACAATTAAAAATACTGCAGGAAGCGAGACTGGGCAAGCCCGTCTTACCGAATGGTATTTTTATATCGCACGCACACATGGGACACTACACAGGACTTATGCATCTTGGGAGAGAAGCCATGAGTGCTAACGCTATACCCGTATATGTTATGCCTCGCATGAAAAACTATCTCGAGAATAATGGACCCTGGTCACAACTGGTTGAGTTGAAAAATATTTCTCTTAATGCGATGCAAGACAACATATGGATTGCATTTGAAAACTTTTCTCTTAGACCTTTTTTAGTCCCTCACCGGGATGAATATTCTGAGACAGTTGGCTTTGAAATAAAGGGGCCAAACAAAAAAGTGATTTTTATACCCGACATAGACAAGTGGGATAATTGGGAAACAAACATCGAGGACCTTGTTTTAGATTGTGACTATGCTTTTATTGATGCGACATTTTACGATGGTTCAGAATTGCCAAACAGGAATATTGAAGAGGTACCTCATCCTTTTGTTGTCGAAACAATGAATCGGTTTCGAGGGTATTCTAAAGAAATAAAATCAAGGATCAAGTTCATTCACCTTAATCATACCAACCCTTTATTGGACCCCGGAACCCAAGCCAGCCAAAATGTCCTTATTGAGGGATATAAAATTTCTTTTACCGGAATGCGAGTACAAATTTGATGTTAGGGTATTATTAATGAAAGGATGTGCGGCATCGGGCATGTTTATTTCACTATAACCGGGACATTATGAAAGACAAACTGCTTATAATTTTTGTACTGGGGCTACTTATGAGCGCCTGCTCGGAAGACCAACCGGGAGTCATTGACGAAAACCAGAACTTTAATGAGAATGACGGAGCCAATAATGAAAACAACGGTACGGATCAAAGACTGTTGCTCAACGGCGCCATAGACCTTGACAATTTATTGAACTATGCCAACCAGGAAATTCCAGAGTATATAAACAAAGATAATGCTGGTTCTAACACAATAAGCAATATCGAGGCAAGCTTGGGTCGTGTATTGTTTTATGATACCAACCTCTCGTCGGACAATACGGTCTCTTGTGCGAGCTGTCACCAACAAGAGTTTGCATTCAGCGATCCGGAGGTGAGAAGCCAAGGCGTGAATGCTCTAACGGGGCGACACTCGATGAGACTTGTAAATGCACGGTTCGCTGAAGAGCAACGATTCTTTTGGGACGAGCGCGCCGATGATCTTGAGCAGCAAACCACCATGCCAATCCGAGATCATGGGGAAATGGGCTTTAGCGGTAACAGCGGTGATCTGGACTTTGATGATCTCATCGAAAGATTATCTGGAATTGATTACTACAACAGTCTTTTCCAGGAGGCATTCGGTGACCAAATTATTACAGAAGAGCGTATTCAGGACGCCTTGGCGCAGTTCATAAGAAGCATCCAGTCTTTTGACAGCAAATATGACGAAGGTAGAACTCAGGTGAATAGCGAAAACCAGAACTTTCCAAATTTTACAGCTCTTGAAAATATGGGCAAGCGTCTTTTCATGGATGGTCCGCAATTCCAGGGCCCGTCGGGCATAAGAATAGGGGGAGGTCTGGGCTGTAACGGATGTCACAATGCACCAGAGTTTGATATTGATGAGAATTCAAGGAATAATGGGGTAATAGGATTGGCAGGCGATCAGACCGGTATTGACCTTGATGTGACACGCAGCCCCAGTTTGCGGGACCTGATTTCCCCAGGTGGAGTAGTGAACTCAGCTTTTATGCACACGGGCGAATTTTCTTCACTCGAGGAAGTTCTGGCACATTATAACGATATAGACATAGCGCCGAACAACAACAATCTGGATCAACGACTCGCAAGAGGGGGAGGCGTTCAGTTGAATATGACGCAACAGGAAATAACAGCTGTGGTGGCTTTTCTGGAGACACTAACAGGATCAGGTGTATATACAAACGAAAAATGGTCTAATCCATTTAACTAGAAAGTTATAGCACCTTCGTACAGGAGTGTCCTCGCAACAGCTTCCCCGTTTAATCATCAAAAACAAACAAGAACGAAAACACAAAGTATAGGAATGCTGTTGCCGCTATTTGTTTTTGCCTGTCTGTAGAGAATAAGCCAGGAATAGAACCGATCAGGATCATTAAGCCGGAATAAAAAAATAAGAAGCGGCCACTCGGCCGCTTTTTTTATATTGCCTATATATTGATTCTTTAACATGAAAATATTTACGGCAGAACAAATCCGGGACTGGGATAAATTTACAATTGAGAATGAGCCCATAAGGTCTTTGGACCTGATGGAGAGAGCGGCCAGCAGGTGTACGCACTGGATAAGAAAAAACTATTCGCAGGACACAGGTATGGTTTTTATGTGTGGTCCCGGCAATAATGGTGGAGACGGACTGGTAGTGGCCAGACAGCTCCATGAGATGTTTTACAAGGTAAGCTGCTATCATATCAACTTTTCAGGGCAAACATCAGAAGACTTTAATCAAAACAAGCAACGATTAAATCGCATTGGCCTTGAATTAAATGAAATAAATAGCAAGGAGGATCTTCAAAAAATTAAATCAAATGAGTATAGCCTCGTTGTCGATGCCATTTTTGGCTCTGGATTAAACCGTCCAGCACAAGACCTGCCTCTTGAGGTAATAAAATGGATTAACCACTCCGGCTTAGAAGTAATCTCAATTGATATTCCTTCGGGCATGTTTAGCGAAGACAACAAGGAAAATTCAAAAGACGGAATTGTTAAAGCCGATGCCACACTGACACTTCAGTCATGCAAGCTGTCTTTTTTGCTTCCTGATTTTGGAGGATACGTTGGAAGAATACATGTGCTGCCAATAGGGCTTTCAGGCAAATATTATGAGCTAACGGATAGTAAATATGAGCTAGTAACCCAAAATGAAGTTCTTGCCATAATTAAAAAAAGACACAAATACAGCCACAAGGGCTTGTTTGGACACGCCTACATCCTTGCAGGCGCAAAAGGGAAGATGGGTGCTGCTGTTCTGGCGACAAGATCTTGTGTAAGAGGGGGCGCCGGGCTAACCACCGCTCATGTGCCAAGGAGCGCATGGCAGCTTATGCAACAAGCCGTTCCTGAGGCCATGTTGACATTTTCAGAAGTCGATGATATTCTATGCGGAGCCTTAATGCCAACCAAGAAAACAGTGGGTATTGGTCCGGGTATTGGACAGGAAGCGCAGACAGCAGAATTTGTATTCAAGCTAATTGCTGAGCAGGATGAACCAATGGTTATTGATGCGGATGCGCTTAACATTTTGGCAGGAAATAAAGAGCGGCAACGAGAAATTCCAGAAAGGAGTATTTTAACACCACACCCTAAAGAGTTTCAGCGATGGGTAGGAGAGTGGCACAACGAAGGGCATAAGCTTAATCTGCTTTTGGAGCTTTCTCAAAGGCTGAAATTAATTGTTGTACTGAAGGGTGCACACACCATTACGGCAACACCTGAAGGAAAACTTTATTTCAACACTACGGGCAACCCAGGGATGGCAACGCCAGGTAGCGGCGATGTGTTGACAGGACTAATTACATCGTTGCTTGCCCAGGGCTATTCGCCGAGGGATGCTGCAGTATTGGGAGTATGGGTTCATGGAGCGGCAGGAGATAAAGCACAAAAGCAAATTGGAGAACAAGCCCTTAGGGCGGGAGACCTAATAGAGGCTATTCCTCTTGTGATGAAAGAACATGAACAAACTGTTGCACAAGGCGGATAATGTATTCATGTGTATGGAGAAACGCATCTGACTCATCTGTGGCAATATCCATAACGGCATAAACATGATCCTTGGGGATTTGAGGGAGCTCTTCATACTTACAATGTCCGACAAAAAAGTATACGGGTTTTTCATGCAAACGGGCCCTCTGAAGTACAGAACCAGGCACCTTCCCATGTAAAGATTGTCCATCGAGACCACCCTCTCCTGTGATAACGATGTCGCATTCGTCAAGGCGCAAATTAAACGCCGTCAAACCCATAAAATACTCAGCCCCAGATTTCTTTTGCGCTCCCATTAAGGCTATTAAGCCGGCAGGAATGCCACCCGCAGCTCCCGTTCCCGGTATCGCCTGCACATCAATGTTTACAGTTTTTTGAAGGACTTTCGCAAAGTTTATTAGGCCGTCATCCAGAGCAATGATCTCTTTATCCGAAGCACCTTTTTGCCGTGCGTAAGTATAAGCCGCGCCACTCTCGCCGTGCAAAGGGTTGGTCACATCGCATAGTAATATAAATGTTGACTCCAGCAGCTCTTTACTTTTAGGTGCAGTTATCGAAGCAATGTTAATAAGGTTTTTACCTACAGGCTCAAGCTCCTGTCCTGATTTATCAAGGAATGTAAATCCCAGTTCCGAAAGTATACCGACACCTGCGTCATTCGTTGAGGATCCGCCCAGAAAAAGCAATATTTGCTTTGCTCCTGCTTCGATAGCATGTCGTATCATGCGACCTGTGCCCTTTGTTGAAGTATGCATTGGATTTCGCTCTTCTTTTTGTAATAAGGCATAGCCACTGGCAGAGGCCAATTCGATAAAGGCTGTGTTGTCAGAACGGAGATAGAAGCAGGATATTTCTCTAGCGAGTGGATCAATGGTTTTTACAAAGACCTTTTCAACATCTAGATAGTGCTCAAGGATCTCAATACTTCCATCACCACCGTCAGCCAAAGGATGTATCATACATTCATGACCATTTTCTGTAAGTACAGTGGACAGAATCCCGGAGAGTTGAGCTGCACTGAGACTGCCTTTGAATTTATCAGGAGCGATGAGGATTTTCATTTAATAGAGCGCGACTTGTTAGGGCTAATGAATATAATCACTAATTTCAAAATTCATTAAAACATAAGTAAATGAAGCGCAGGGAGTTTATTGAAAAGGCTGGCGTTATAGGGACGGGGATTGGTTTAGCGCCGAAAATGGCACTTAACAGCAGTAAGTCGGTCCTTAATGTTGGTTTTATTGGATGTGGATTGAGAGGCCAGGGACATATCTCTCTGGTTTTGCAAAGGGACGATTGCAGGATTGTCAGCTTGGCAGACCCTGACCCCATAATGATGGAAAGAACACAAAAGCTCATTTCAACAAAGCTGGATTATATTCCCAAAACGTATAGTTCGGGCGAGAGGGATTATATCAAGATGTTGGATAGAGAAGATCTCGACCTTGTTATCATTGCCACGCCATGGCGCTGGCATACAGAGATGGCTGTAGCCTGCCTCGAACGGAGCATTTATACAGGGCTTGAGGTGTCAGGAGGCATTTCAATTGACGAGTGTTGGCAAACCGTTAGAGCAGAACAGGCTAGTGATAAACACCTGTATTTTCTTGAAAATGTATGTTTCCGAAGGGATGTGATGGCCGTACTTAATATGGTCAGACAAGGCTTGTTTGGTGAACTCATGCACCTTGAATGTGGTTATCAGCATGATTTGAGAAATGTAAAATTTAATAACGGAAAACAGCCTTATGGGGGAGGTGTTGAGTTTGGAGAGAACGGCTTTAGCGAGGCCAAGTGGAGGACAGTACATTCTGTCAACAGGAATGGTGATCTGTATCCAACGCATGGCATTGGTCCTGTCGCTCAATATATAAACATCAATAAAGGAAATAGGTTTTTATATCTGACTTCGGTTGCATCAAAATCAAGGGGCCTTCATAATTATATTTTAGATCACGAAAAAGGAGGGCCGGACCACCCTAATGCACAGATAGAGTTCAAGTTAGGCGATAAGATTACAACGATGATTACTTGTGCCAATGGAGAAACGGTTGTATTACATCATGATACAAACCTGCCAAGGCCATATTCACTGGGATTTCGAGTACAGGGAACCAGGGGCTTGTGGATGGATGTCAATAAATCTGTTTATGTAGAAGGACGCTCTGATTCACACAGATGGGAAAGTCAGGCGGCTTATATGGAGGAATATGATCATATGCTTTGGAGGCGTTATGAAGACAGCGCCAAAGGTGCCGGACATGGGGGCATGGATTATTTTCTTCTTAATTCATTAATAGAGCATGCAAAAATAAATGCCAGGCCGCCGTTTGATGCTATCGACGCCGCAACGTGGAAGGCGATCACACCACTGTCTGAGGCTTCCGTTGCTTCGGAGGGCAGCCCACAGGAGTTTCCTGATTTTTCTGAAGGGCAGTGGAAAAGTAGTAAAAACGACTTTGCTTATGGCTCTGAGTATTAATGCCTGGGCTAAGTTCAGGTCTTTCAGGGAAAAATACGGAGACCCAGACCTAATTGTAAGAGCTCCCGGAAGAGCCAATATCATAGGCGAACACGTAGATTATTGCGGAGGCACAGTGATGCCCTTTGCGATACAGCAAAGCATGTATTTTTTCTTTTCAAAAGTTAATGCGGGCAATGAATATATCTATCTTGATTGCGATGCTGATTCCGAGCATTCTGACGGGTCAGGTCTTCTAAAGAAGCTTGAAGCGGTCTTATTGAAGCATCAAATTGAACTCGGAAACTTCAGAGTTGCTATTACAAGCGACATTCCTATTGGTGGAGGCCTGTCTTCCTCTTCGGCTTTGTGTTGTGGTTTTATATATGGCCTAAATGAACTTTTCCAAAAGGACCTTGATAAGACGGATATTATTCGCTATGCCTCTGCTGCCGAATACGGAGTGGGAGTTAAGGGAGGACTTATGGATCAACATGCTGTCGTCTTCAGTAAAGCAAATAAGGCACTATACCTTGATTGCAATGATCATAGCTTCGGTTATTTGGACCTTGATCCGGAGCTTTTTCAATTTGAATTATGGGATACAGGGATACGACATAAACTGATGGAATCAAAATATAACAATAGACGGGAAACGCTTGAGTTAGCTATGGAAGAACTATCAATGCATAAGGGTAGAAAGCTTGACTACAATGAAGTAAAACCCGAGGATCTGAGTGTTTTGAAAGATCCTGTTTACAGGCTAAGGATTAGACATGTAATTTCCGAGCGTAAAAGGGCTACTGAAGCAAAAAGGGCTATTGAAACAAAGGATATAAAAGTGTTGGCACAGCAGCTTAATGCCTCACATGAGTCACTCAGAGATAATTATGAGGTGAGTTGGAAGGAAGCTGATTGGCTGCAGGCGAAGCTTATTGAACATGGCTTTTCTTTGGGCTCACGCATGGTAGGTGGTGGATTTGGCGGACATTTAATATGTCTTAAGAATAAAAATGCCGCCTATGATGAACAAGAACTTTTGTGTGCCTATAAAAGGCAATTCGGAATAGAAGCGACAAAGAGGGAGGTACGCGCTTCGTCAGGGATAGGGCTTATTCGTAGCGCAGAGCTTCTATAGGGTCGAGTCGGGATGCTTTCAGCGCGGGGTATAGGCCAGAGATGACACCCACCACAACACAAACAACAATTCCCAAGGCCATCCAGTTCAGAGGAAAAACGAATCGACCATCAATCAGTCGGGACAAACCAAAGCCGAGCGAGGTGCCCATAGCAATACCAAGCAATCCTCCAAGAAGTGTGATAACAACAGCTTCTGTAAGAAACTGAAGCATGATATTAAATCGAGTAGCGCCTATAGCCTTGCGCACACCTATTTCTCTGGTCCTTTCCGTAACAGAGACCAGCATGATATTCATAAGACCTATCGCTGCCCCCAAAAGAGTCATGAGAGCAATAGCAATGGTGCCAACACGCAATTCGGTTGTAATCTCTTTTAATGTTTCTAGGATGCCATCACTCTTCCTGATTTCAAAGTCGTTGCTCTCTGTGGCTTTGAGATCACGTACTATTCGCATAACACCAGTGGCTTGAGACTCTGCATCCGCAATAGATCGAGGGTCCTGGACGCCCGCCATAATCGAATAATTTCTATTGGCGTAGCCATAATAGCGTTTGGCATTTAGAAGAGGAATAAATGCGCGACGGTCTGAAGACTGACTCATAGAAGAGCCTTTGCTTTCAAGTACGCCAATAACTTTGTAGCGGACATTGCCCACTCTAAGCAACTTTCCAATGGCTTCGTCCGCATTTTTATCAAAAAGAAGATCTACCAATTCACTGCCAAGGATTATTTTATGATCTCCTGACTCTATTTCTGATTTTGAAAAGTTTCGACCTTTCTCAATAGAGTAGGCTGAAACGCTGAAGTAGGTATCATCAACACCAATGAGGCGAATATTGGGGTTGGTTTTTTTGTCCTTGTATTTGAGGGTGGAATTCCATTTACAAAATGTATTAACGCTGACCCGCGCACCGGTAAAGTCAAAGAGTTCTTTGAACTCCATAGCCTGGCGAAAAGTAATGGGCGCACCGCGTTTAACTTCCTTTCCACTGTTGCTTTGCATATTCCTGCCGCTGGGGTATATGTAAATTGAATTTGCCCCCATCCTGTTGAAACTATTGCTCATGGAATATAAAATGGTGTCAATAGCGGTTAAAATGCCAACAAGACAGGTAATACCAACCGCAATTATAAGCAAGGTCAGCAAGGCTCTCAAAAAATTGGACCTGATGGAGTCCAGGGCGATCTTTATGTTCTCGACGAATGTCATCCTGCTCGAAATTAAGGAATGCTGCCGTATAATTTAGAATTAATGGAGCGGGAGGCCAAAGCATTCGATAAACAGAGTCTTAACTCAGATGTTTCTTTATTAATTGGGCAAATTCATTATAAAAAACGGGTGTTGTTGCGACAACAGAACAGTCCCTCAATACATCATCCCCACCTTGATAGTCTTTAACGACGCCCCCGGCTTCCTCTACAAGAAGTTTGCCTGCGGCTATATCCCAGATATTCAGTTCATTTTCATAGTATATGTCGAATCGGCCCGACGCGACGTAGGCCAGGTCGAGGGCCGCGGAACCCAAACGCCTTAAGCCCCGGTAGTTTAGTATGACTTGCTTTAGAACGGCGAGACGGTCATCCAGGCGTACTTCGCGCTCATATGGAAACCCAGTGACAACAAGAGCTTCAGATTTTTTATTTCGATCACTGACGGTAATAGACTTATTGTTTTCAAAGGCACCACCTCCTTTGACAGCAGAAAAGGCCCTGTTATGCATTATTTCATAGACGATTCCAGCAATGGTAACACCGTCACTCATGAGTGCGATTGATATTGAAAAGTGTGGTAAACGATACAGATAATTACTTGTACCATCCAGGGGATCGATCACCCACATCAAAGCTTTATTATCCCGGGCAACGGTATTTTCTTCGGTGATAAACCCTGCTTCTGGGAGGAGGGACGAAAGAGCCGCAACAAGCTTCCTTTCTGCTTCCTGGTCTACATAGCTTACCAGACTGTTGCGGTCCTTGCTGACAATATCCTCATGGCTTACAAGATCGAGTTCAGCACGTATGAAAAGAGAAACTTCAGAACATATGGAAATAAGCCCATGTCTGAGATCCTGGAGCTGTTCAACAGTCATGGCTTAGCCCATTTCAGCCACAACTTCTGTGACCTCGGGTACCATTCTTTTGAGCATGCCTTCGATTCCAGACTTCAGAGTTACCGTCGATGAAGGGCAACCGCTGCAAGAGCCTTGCAGAATTACAGCGACTTTACCTTTGTCGTAAGATTTGAACTCGATATTACCACCATCCATTTCGACAGCAGGCTTGACATATTTGTCAATCAGGTCTTTTATTTTTTTGACAATCTCTGCTTCTTCGCCTTCATACTGATAGGCCACTCCTTTTTCTTCTTCCAGCTTGGCCATAGCCTCTTCGAAGCCCTCCTTTAAAATTTCTTTCCCTTCAGAGACATATTCCTTGATGAACTCCTTGGCATTTAGCATGATATCTTCCCAGGCATAGTTCATGCCTTTGGTGATGGTTACAAAGTTATTGCAGATATAAACACCTTCCACAAAAGGCATTTTGAATAATTCAGTTGCCAGAGGAGACCATTCGTTAGCCAGGGCTTCTGTTCGAAAATCGGCAGTACCCCTGTAGAGCATCCTGTTTGTTACGAACTTCAGAGAGTCTGGGTTCGGCGTTTGTTCTGTATATAGCATTACGGGGTTAGCGGTTTTCGTATCCATAGTATTATCGAGTTTTTTATTGAAGAACGAATTTAAAGACTATTTGGTTTTAATGTCCTTGCCTTATAATTAAAATTGATTTACAGGAGTTTAAAACAAATACTTATTTGTATGGGTTAGATAGGCTGAAGCACGATAAAAACTTACTTTTGTGAAATTTTAAATTTGAGCAAACAGCGTCAAATAGAATCGGATCAGAAGGTCTTGGACTCCCTAAGGCTTTCTAAAGTCATCCTCCCTATTGTAATTGGGTTGATTGTGCTCGTATATATTCTATTGAGACAGTTTGACCTGCAAGAGTTTAATTCCATTTCGTGGAACAACCGGTTGTGGTTCTTTTTGGGGATTGCCGTGTTTATATATGTATTAAGACACATCTTTTATTCCATCAGGCTCAAGATATTATCAGATAATGTCTTTACGTTCAGACACTCCCTGGAGCTGGTTTGTATCTGGGAGTTTGCCTCGGCTATTTCTCCGACCAGCATTGGAGGATCAGCAGTCGCAGTTTTTTTTCTGTCCCAGGAGAAAATTTCTGGAGCCAAGGCTGTTTCTATTGTCATGTATACCGTGATTATTGATTCCATTTTTTTCTTGGTATCCCTGGTCTTACTATTAATGATGTTTGGTCCTCCGTTGATAAGACCGAACATGGTAAGCCTGCTTGAGCCATATGGTATCACATTCATGGTTGTGTGGCTATTTATACTGTTTTATGCCACCATTCTTACATGGGGACTTTTCAGACCAAGAATCATCAAGAACATTCTTTTTGGATTGTCTAAGCTGCCACTAATTCGACGTTTCAAGCGATCATTAGTAAAAACAGGGCAAGATGTTGTTACGACGTCCAGAGAGATTCGCAACAAACCTTTCAGCTTTCATCTTTTGGCCAGCTTGACAACCATTGGTGCCTGGATGACCCGATTTTTAACGGTAAATTTTATAATACTGGCCCTGGTAGAAATTGATACAGACTTTATGTCTCAATTTTTGTTGTATGCCAGGTCGCAAACCATGTATGTAATTACCCAGTTTTCACCGACTCCCGGCGGATCTGGCGTTATGGAGTTGTTGTTTTCCGGGTTTTTCAGTGATTATGTCACGCAGGGCATTGGTTCTGTAGGCGCCTTGCTTTGGAGGTTGATCACCTATTATCCTTACCTTTTGATCGGGGTCATTATTATTCCTAATTGGTTGAGGCGAATTATGAGCCTGAAAAAAAAGCAATTGCAAGACCTGCAAGCCTCAGAAAAGGCGGAATTGTAAGTTTATCGCACCTTCGTGGGCCAGTAATTGTTTTTTCATCTCATTTCCGTAGACATATCCCGTCATTTCATGGTTTTTTCCAATAACCCTGTGACATGGAATAATCAAGGGAAAAGGGTTTTTGGCATTGGCTTGACCTACAGCTCTGACGGATTTAATATCGCCCAGCTCCAGGGCAATATCAGAGTAGCTTTTCATAGTACCAATGGGGATGTTTTGAACGGTTTTCCACACGCGTTGATAATACTGTGGATAGTTTGCCGTATGAAGGGGAAGCTCAAAGTGGTGTAAGGCCCGGTTAAAATAGGCTTTCAGCTGTTTTTTGGCTTCAACAAGTATGGGGTTTATACTTTGTTGATAATCAGGGTTTTCGGGGCTGTGTTTTATTGACAAAAGGTGCGTCTGGTTGGCCTCTAAACGCCAAAAGCCAAAGGGAGACTCGTAGCATGTTATATTCATTAACTCAGACACAGCTATTAAATTAAACAATCATTTATTTGCAAGAGCTCCAAAAAGCAGAAAGATGGATTGTTGCTAAAAATAAGTCCTCAGGCTTTTATCAGATGTAAAAAGAATTTAAATTTGCACCGCTTCCAAATTATGGAGATAAATAATTCTGGAAACCAACTATTATAGAGGCTCTGTCGTTAGAGCCTTTAGAAAGGTACCTTAGCTCAGTTGGTAGAGCACAGGACTGAAAATCCTGGTGTCCCTGGTTCGATTCCTGGAGGTACCACTTAAGCCCCGGCCATTAATGTCGGGGCTTTTGTATTTTAGGCCCCAGATCCACGCACAATGCAAGGAGACAATACACTGAATAGAAGCTTCATAAAGAATATTGCTGTGCTCATGGCTGTCAATCTTTTGGTTAAGCCTGCGTATATTTTTTTGATAGACGCCCAAGTGCAAAGTCGTGTCGGGGAGAATGAGTATGGCTTATTTTTCAGCATCTTCAATTACTGCATGCTTTTTCAGGTTATCCTTGACCCGGGCATCTTCAATTACAATTCTCAGCTTATTGCCAAAAGCCCCAATGATGTATCATCGCATTTTTCAAAGATAGCAGGGGCAAAGATCCTTTTGGTCGCCATTTATGCTGTCCTTGTATTTGCCTTCTCCTGGCCTATAGGTTTTGGAGAGCGGCATTACAGTCTTCTGCCGGGGATAATGTGTATTTTCATATTGATTTCTTTCAGCCAGTATTTGAGAAGTCATTTTGCAGCCCTTGGACAGTACCATTATGAAGCGTGGTATTCGGGCCTGGATAAGTTTCTCATGGTGCTCATTATTGGCTTCATGCTTTACATCAACCGGGCGATAAATATTGAATTGTTTATCCTCGGGCAGATTGCGGCTCTTGTGTTGGCTTGCTTATGCTTCATTTTCTTGCTCAAGGGTCGCATCCAGCTGTCTGTCCAGTTTTCGATCAAAGAGCTTAAGGTCATTATCAAAAAGACCCTGCCCTATGCCTTTGTCCTGTTGTTTATGACACTATTCACACGGATGGATGGTTTGATGCTTGAGAGGTTGCTGGACGATAGTGCTTATTCGGCCGGAGTGTATGCCAGGGCTTACAGGCTTCTCGATGCCGCCAATATGACTGGAATATTGTTTGCGGGACTCATGCTGCCCATGTTCGCCAAGCTCATGAATGATACAGACAGGCTTTCGAGCCTTGTAGAGGAGGCAACACGCATGTTGTTTTATATAGCTCTTTTAGTCTGTCTTTGCTGCTGGTATTACAGCGATGAAATAATGGACCTTGTATATGGGCAAAACACGCAAGAGCACTATACCGTTTTCAAATATCTGATGACTGGATTTTTCGCGATGTCCTTAGCTAATGTTTTTGGATGCCTTTTCCTGGCATCAGAAAAGCTTAAAGAGCTGAACCGGTTATTTGTATTTGGTATTTTTCTGAACTTCAGCCTCAACATGCTACTGATTCCGAGGTATGGAGCAATTGGTGCGGCACTTACAACAATTGCAACACAATATGTTGTATTTATGGGTCAACTCTTGCTGGCTTTCAAAGACTTTAGAATTAAATACTCAATCCAGACACTTTCGGGCATGGCCATACTTATATTCTTTGGATTTGTCTTGTTCAAGCTTGCAGCTTTGAATGTATCTTTAAATTGGATTGTTGAGATCATTATCATAATGATATTTATGATCTTCTTGGCATATTTGTGTGGATTCTTACGCTTATCCTTGTTTTTTAAGCGTTCTAAATGAATTGAAATAATAATTAGGAATGCAAAATCAAAATGAAAGCCTTATAGATATTCTCGCGCTGCTCTACAAGAAGAGGCGCATGATAATCACCGTGTGCATTACCACTAGTGTCATATGCGCAGGAATATCATTACTGCTTCCAAACTTTTATGAAGCATCAACACAGTTTTATGCAGCTTCACCTGACTTGGCTCAGCCAGACCCTGTAGGCAACCAGTCAGAGCAGAAGGAGATATATGGTAACGATCATGACGTAGACAGGCTTATTACCATCGCTAATTCTTCAGAGATTAAAAACTTCATGATTGAAGAATTTGATCTTTATAACACATACGACATTGATCCTGATAAGCCTCTTGCAAAGCATAAGGTCATGTTGAAGCTTGAAAAGCTTTACAATATCAAAAAGACAAAATACGATGCTATCAAACTGAGTTTTGAGGATAAAGACCCAGAACGTGCGGCAGAAGTGTGTAATGCGGTAAGAAACAAAGTGGATTCAATCGCCAGTGCTCTTATAAAAGAGAGTCAGGTAAAACTGATTGCAAGTTACGAGAGCAAGCTACAGACCAAGCAGGCTCAATACGACGAGATCGCGGACAGTCTGTATGTGGTAAGAGACCGGTATAATATATTTAACACGCAATCACAGGGAGAGGCTTTTGGAGCCAGTATGGTGCAGTTAGAAGGGAGTGTTCAAAGTTATGTAGCACGCATCACGATGATGAAAAACAACAGCGCTATACCCAGGGATTCGATTGCCATAGCAGAAGCAAAACTGGCGGGATTCCGAAGCCAGTATAATAAGCTTATAAAAAACATCAGTTCTTATAATGACGGGTATCCTAAGGTCCTAAAATATGAGCGAGAACTGAAAGATTTTGGCGACCAACTCAACCTGGATAAAGAGCGAATGAAGCAGTTGAAGGCGGCATATAATTCAAAAATTAATGCGATCCACATAGTTGAAAAAGCAGAAGAGCCGGCTTATAAGTCTCGACCCAAACGATCATATATTGTCGTTGGGGTAGCCATGGTTAGCTTTTTGTTTATGAGTCTATGGCTTATCCTTGTGGACCAATTCAAAAAAGACAACTGGGGACAAAAGTTCAGAGATGCCTAGTGCCAGCCCTATAGCGCCAAGACGATTAAACAATAAATGGGAATACGGCTTTGCTATAATTATATGCCTGGCCCTGCTCTTGTCTGTTGGTCTTTATAATCCTTTACCCGCTTTAATTCCTGCCGGTATTTTATTTTCTTTTTTTGCCGTTTCACGGCCCGCGGTTCTGTTTGGTCTTTTTTTCTTCTTGCTTCCATTCTCTATAGAGTTCGAGTTGCCGGGTGGGCTAGGCACAGACTTGCCTTCTGAACCACTTATGATTGTATTAAGTGTGATTACTCTTTTGATGCTTGTTCTCAATGCCGGTAAAAAGCAGACAGCATATATTAGACACCCGATCACGTTGGTTCTCATTGCTCATATATTCTGGATATTTATAAGCTCTTTTACTTCAGGAATTCCTGTGTATTCATTTAAGTTTTTACTGGCTAAGCTTTGGTATGTTTTACCATTTTATTTTTTACCCCTACTCATTCTAAGTAATGAAGCGGACTATCGTTTTGTATTCAAGTGCCTTTTAACGGGTTTGTTAATAGCGGCAGGATATGTGATGCTTCGACATGCCGGATTAGGCTTTAGTTTTAAAAGTATCAACGAGGCGGTAAAACCCATATTCCGCAACCATGTGAATTATGGCGTAATGCTTGTGATTGCGCTTCCTTACATGGCATACCTGTACAAAAGCACACAAAGGCAGTCAAAACTGCTTCATGTATTAGCCATTGGCTTTCTTGTGCTGGCAATATACCTTACCTATACCCGTGCCGCGCAGCTATCTATTGTTATAGCAATATGCTCGGTGTATCTGATCAGGAAGAAATTGATAAAAGCAGCACTCCTCACTTCCTTTTTATTCCTCTCAGGGGGTTTGTTATTCCTAGCATCGGACAACAGTTACCTGGATATGGCGCCAGATTACACCAGGGCGATAGAACACACAAAGTTTGACAATCTTGTTGAGGCCACTGCCAAGATGGAGGACATTTCTACCGTAGAGCGCTTCTACAGGTGGATTGCAGGGATCAATATGATATCAGATAAACCCTTGACGGGCTTCGGTCCATCTACATTTTACGAAAGCTATAGGCCATATACCATTACCAGCTATAAAACCTTTGTAAGTGATAACCCTGAGAAATCAGGAATCCATAATTATTATTTAATGACGGCAGCAGAACAGGGGTTGCTGGGATTACTCCTCTTTGTGGCTTTATGTGTGCTTAGTCTTTTGTATGCAGAAAAAAACTATCACCGACGCATTAACAAAGAAAGTAGAGCCTTGCTGATGGCATCAGCTGTCAGCCTTATAGTGATCCTGGCTGTATTATTAATTAATGACTTGCTGGAAGCAGATAAGGTAGGTCCCTTCTTTTTCTTGTGTATGGCAATTGTTGTTGCTATGGATCTCCGAGGCAATAATAAAATAAACGAAGCCAAACATGAATTATGACGATGAGGTGAGGGCCCTTAGCCTTTTGCATGGTATTATATTTCTGGGCGCCATTACGTTACTGATAATCTTTTATTTTTTAATAGGCGACTCTTCCGTGGCCCTGAGCTTTGAGCTGAGCTGGAGAGATGGCATGGTCCTTATGGTGAGTCTTATAATACCGGCCATATATCAATGGGTGTATCGTAACCGATTGCCCAGAGTGAAAGCAATAGAGGATAAGGCAGAGCAATGGCAACAGTATCGCGACTTGCAAATAAAGCGTTATGCCCTTACGGAAGCACCGGCACTACTGACAGGGGTCTATTATTTTTACGGGTCTCAAAGCTTATTTTTGGTTGTTGCGCTGACCTATGCTTTGGTTTTGGCTTCATACAGGCCTTCTGCATACCGTATTGAAAGCGAATTGGATATAAAAACAGGGCTGTAAATATTTTACCCAAAGATTTGCAGATATCTGTGAGTGCATATATATTTGCGTTCCCTTTCAAGGGCCCTGACAAAAAGCACGACAGGACAGAATAGGGGCGGTTAGCTCAGTTGGTTCAGAGCACCTGGTTTACACCCAGGGGGTCAGGAGTTCGAGTCTCTTACCGCCCACCAAAGCCTCAGCGTAAGTTGGGGCTTTTTTGTTTTCATCCCGTTCAGAACTTATACCGATTGTAAAAAGGTTTTGGTCTGGTACACGGTCAAACTACTGTTGGGCATGATCGCGCCAGTAGGTCTTTCATCTTATTTGGGCACTATGTGCCTTATATGTATTAACGTGATCAAAATTAGCTAGCTTTATTCTCTCGATGTCTGATCAGTTGCACATATTTATAAATCATGTTTTGGAAAGTATCTCTGATGACACTTTTGCCTCGCTTTCTTTAATGAATAAACGCGACAAGAGTTCTGAGTTAAGAACGCTTAGGGGTAAGCTGATAGAAATTAAAAAGGGGCTTCGGCTGTCACTGGTTTTCAGGTATGAGACAAATGATATTACGAAGAACTTTGAGGTTGATAAGATTGATAGGGTCTTGAATGATTTGCTAACAAAAGATTTTTTTCAAGCCATACTGAGTACAACACATAAGGAGTATCACCTTTCTCAAAAAGCTAATAAGGCAAATTGGAAATTAACTATTAAGGAGGCAAAGCTCTACAGGGTACCGGAAAGATCCCATGATAAAACAAAGAACCGACTTATAAAGGCGGACAAGAATGCTTACTTGCACGGTTTGGAAATATCTACTCAAGACGGAAATATTCGCAAAGATAAGCAAGACAAATACCGCCAGATCAATAAGTTCATAGAGCTCATCGATAATGTTTTGAAGCCTGACGAAATGAAACAACCATACCGCATAGTCGATATGGGAGCGGGAAAAGGATATTTAAGTTTTGCCCTTTATGATCATTTAAGCAACAATCTTGACATTGACCTGAGTCTTGAAGCCATAGAATTGCGTGGACATTTGGTACGTAATGGAAATGAGTTGGCGCGAGCTGTAGGCTTTGACGGCCTTGTCTTCAAGGAAGGCGCCATTGAAAACACCCCTCTTAAGGATATTGATATGGTTATAGCCCTGCACGCCTGTGATACGGCTACTGATGATGCCATATTCAGAGGTATTAAATCTGGAGCAGAGGTCATAGTCTGTTCTCCGTGTTGTCACAAGCAGGTACGCAAGCAAATGGAAGCCAACGAGGCGTTATCCGTCATCACAAAGCATGGAATTCTTAAAGAACGACAGGCAGAAATTGTAACAGACACCATCAGGGCACTGATGCTTGAGGCCTATGGCTATCAGACAAGGGTGATGGAATTTATAGCTACAGACCATACCCCCAAGAATCTGCTTATTACAGCAGTAAAAAAAACAAGGTCCGGGCTTCCGATACAGAAATACCTGGACAAGGTGGAAGCTCTGAAGAAACAGTTTGGAATCGAAAAACAACAGCTGCAGCAACTATTAGGTTCTTAAGGCGAAACAAGGAAAATCCACTGCAGGTTTAAGACATTTTAATCAATTGGATGACCCCTAAAGCGCTGTAAGTAGGGCTAATGGCATAGCTACTGGCCGAAAGGATGATATCTGGATTGTACTCTTTCTAAATATTTTATTAAGTCTTGAGTTTTCACTCAAGATGGCGCCCACGATATTGGGTGTGCTCTTGATAATAATGCTCCACAGCTTGCATGTATAGCATACATTACAGGGCCTTAGGGGCATTGGTTTGCGCTGAAGGAAATTCTCCATCTACAGCTAGGGTGATATCCTTGTTGCCTTGTATCAAAAGCCTGCTTCTGCTAGCGTGGCCCAAGCACCAGGTTAAATCGCCATATATGATTTTTTGGCCTTCCAGCAATGGGGCATACATAGTAAAGTAGGCTTAGTCAAGACGGATTTCGTCATTAAATTTGTTGAAGAAGCGGTATTCGGTGTAAGCGTATTCGTTATCCAATTCCAGTTTAATCCATCTATTATACTTCATCAACCATTGCTGTTGCTTGTTGACAACACCTTTTTTGAGGTAGGCATATATGAATGGATTGGCGCGTAGTGTAATCTTCATGTTGGGGTAGGCGTCTAAGATAAAACGCAGGTTGCGTTCGATTTCATCCGGAAGCAACTGCGATGGCTCTACCTTGCCGCTTCCGTGACAAGACGGGCATTGCTCCATGGTATTGATCTGTACTTCCGGTTTGACACGCTGACGGGTTATTTGCATCAGCCCAAACTTACTTAAAGGAAGAATTGTATGTTGGGCTCTGTCGTCTTTGAGAAACTCCTTCATTTTAGTGTAGAGGATGTTCTTGTTTTCTTTATTGCGCATGTCGATGAAGTCGATAATGATCAGACCACCCAAGTCTCTTAGACGCAACTGACGTGCGATTTCCTTTCCGGCTTCGAGGTTGACACTCAGGGCTGAAGTCTCCTGGTCCCTGTTCTGGGACTTGGGCCCACTGTTTACGTCAACGACATGCATGGCTTCCGTGTGCTCAATTACAAGGTAAGCGCCACTCGACATAGTGGGTGTCTTACTGAATGCGGCCTTGATTTGTTTTTTTATGCCGTAGGTATCAAAGATCGGCTTACTGCTTTTATAGAGGCTCAGCATTTTGGAAGATTCCCGATCTACATTTTCCAGGTAATCTTTTGCGTTGTCAAAGAGTGCCTTGTCATTGATAACAATCCTGTTAAAACTGTCATTGATGATGTCACGAAGAAACCCTTCGGTTTTATCCACCTCACTAAGCAGCTTGCCGGTTTCCTGGTTTTCTCCAAGCCTTTTGGTAATGGTTTCCCATTTCTTGACCAGGTTATTAATCTCATCGTGCAGGTCGGCCACTTTTTTTCCTTCTGCCGCCGTTCGGATTATAAATCCAAAGTTTTTAGGCTTGATGCTTTCAATAAGAACTTTTAGCCTTTTGCGCTCTTCCTGGTCGGTAATTTTCTTAGATACAGAAACGCTGTTTCTGAATGGAGCCATAACCATGAATCGGCCCGCAAGTGTGATCTCGCAAGTCAGTCTAGGACCTTTTGTAGAAATGGGTTCTTTAAGGATTTGAACAAGAACGGGCTGGCGTTTTTGGAAAACCTTATCTATTTTTCCATTCTTCTGATTGTCCGGCTCCAGCTTGAATTCGTCCAGAAGCTTTCCTTTCAGACTACGGTTCATCGCTATGCGCGTATACTTAAGAACCGAGTTGATTTGGGGACCCAGATCGGTATAATGCAGGAATGCGTCTTTCCTTTCGCCGACGTCGAGGAACGCCGCGTTTAGACCCGGTCGCAACATTTTGATGTTGCCTATAAATATGTCTCCTACACTAAAGTGAACATCGCTTTTCTCGGTATGTAACTCTACCAGTTTGCGATTTTCGAGTAGGGCTATCTCTACATTAGTGGGAGTTGAATTAACGATTAACTCCTTTTCCAAAGCCTATATTTTTATAGCTACTGTAGTGAATCTGCCAGAGTATCAGCCGAGTACTTTGGAAGTGTAACAAGTGTGTTCTTAAAAAAGCAGTCCACTACAGTGAACTCAGAATTTATTTATTCTTTTTCTTGTGTCTGTTCTTTCTAAGTCTCTTCTTTCTTTTGTGGGTAGAGATCTTATGTCGTTTTCTTTTTTTACCGCAAGGCATATTTTTCTCTTTTATTTTTTATGAATTACAAATTTCAATTTCTGTGTTGGCTTTTTGCTGGTTGCCCATTCGGGCATATACATCAGCTAAAAGGCAGTGGGCTTCTTTATTATCGGGCTGTAATTGCAACACCTTTGTAAGCCTTTCAACGGCTTTATCATACTGATTGGTTCCCAAAGCGAGTCGTCCAAGTTGCAAAAGCACCGATGCATTTTCCGGGTATTGTCTGTTCAGTTCCAGGAGCATTAAGACGCCCTTCATGGGATTGTCCTGAACCGGAAAATCTACATAGCTGAGCGCAAGGTTTATTCGACTGCTTATATCCTCAGGATCAATCGACAAGGCACTTTCAAAAGCCTTGCGGCTCTCCTGGACGGCGTACTTCAGTTCATTCTCATCATCAAGCTGCTTTGCAGCTATTGCAAATGTTGTACCGCTTATGGCCCAAGACCCGGCGTCGCCTTGATTTTGTTCAGCTATCAATTTTGCATAATGGCCGGAAATCAATGCTTGAGACTCCTTGTAATACAGGGAGGCTAGTTGTTCCAGGCAATAAAGCTTCAGGCTGTCATTATTTGCAGATTCCAGGTGTTCTTCCAGGGATTGTATCTTACTGAATACTGCTCCCGGCAATCGGCTTTTGGCATCGCTAATCAGCCTGTTGATATTGATTATTTCAAGATTTTGTGCCCGGGACTTTACCAGGGCTTTCTGTTCTTTAGATCGCGTATCAAATCCTAAGTAGAGGATTAAAAACAAGCCTGCAAAAAGAGCTATTGAGATCCACTGTCCTTTGTTAAGACGCATAAGGGACCCTAGTCTTCTGGCAAGGCGTTTACATTATCTTTTACCTGGTCAACGAAGACCTTAGCCGGCTTGAACGAAGGGATATAGTGTTCAGGAATTTCGATAGCCACATTCTTTTTAATGTGTCTACCAATCTTCTTGGCACGCTTCTTTATAACGAAGGAGCCAAAGCCCCTGATGTATACATTTTCTCCTGATGAAAGCGATTCCTTCACCTCTTTAAAAAATTCCTCAAGGGATACCAATACATCTACTTTTGGCACTCCTGTTTTATCTGCAATGGTATTTACCAAATCGGCTTTTCTCATACCTTCATAATTTGTTGATTAATAAGCAATTATGCTGAGCCTAAACTAAATGGATGGCAAATTTCGGAAATTTTATCATTTAAGGAAACAATTATTCTTTTTTTTTGGGAAGATATTTTTGAGTTGCCTGAAAATGATAATTCTCTCAATGTCAGGAGAATATAAAATGGCACAGTCTTTTCTACATTTTATATGCATTAAGTGCATATTTGTGGCTCTTAATGACTCATTCTTTTGAATGAGGACATTTTCCTGTTACTAAATATTTATTTATATGATACTATCAATGACGGGGTTTGGTCAGGCCAATGTTGAGCTTGGATCCAATAATTACAGGATCGAGATCAAGTCATTGAATGGTAAGACGACGGATATACGCTTTAAATCCATGGTGAACCTCAAGGAAAAGGAGCTCGAGCTGCGTAAGCTGATTCTTGACCACGGACAAAGAGGCAAATTTGATGTCAACCTTATCTCAGAGTCGGGTAGCGGGGTAGAGGATTATTACATCAATAAAGATTTGATGGCCAATTATTACCGGGAATTGTCTCTTTTTGCCCAAGAACATAAGCTTGAGCAGGGAGATATGCTGCAGTCCATAATGCGGTTGCCGAATATCATTCAGCTCACAGAGGGCGAAATTGATGAGAACGAATGGGCAGTTATCAGATCTATGTGTATAGAAGCCCTGGATAAGCTCAAGGCTTTCAGGAAAAAAGAAGGCCGAAGCCTCGAAAAGGACCTTTTAGAAAATCTGGAATTGATTGTTGGTCTTTTGAATCAGGTAGATAAATATGAAGATCAAAGAATAGAATCCCTGAAGGAAAGGATACGTAAAAACCTGGCTCAGCATATGTCTGGAGATGGTGTTGATGAAAACAGGTTTGAGCAGGAGATTCTTTACTACCTCGAAAAACTCGACATCAATGAAGAAAAAGTGCGTTTGTTACAGCATTGCAGGTATTTTGAGGAGGAGGTAAAAAAGGATCAAAACCCCAAAGGCAAGAAGCTTTCATTTATATCACAGGAAATGGGTCGTGAGATCAACACCCTTGGTGCGAAAGCACAGCATACAGAAATTCAGCAAATAGTAGTGCAAATGAAGGACCACCTTGAAAAGGTAAAAGAACAGGTCCTAAATGTTTTATAAAATTACATGGCAGAAAAAGAGTTACATACAGATTATGATATGATTGTTTTTACCGCACCTTCTGGTGCAGGGAAAACAACGGTGGTAAAACATCTGCTTAATAAATACACTGAAAAGCTCGGGTTTTCAATTTCTGCTACGACCCGGGATAGAAGAGAGGGCGAGATTGACGGAAAGGATTATTATTTCCTTTCCGTCGAAGAATTCAGGGTTCTTATTGATGAAGACAAACTTATTGAGTGGGAAGAGGTCTACCCCGGCAAATATTATGGAACATTAAAAACGGAAGTCGGACGCATGCTCGAATCCGGCAAGAAATTGCTCTTCGATATTGATGTTATGGGTGCAGAGAGCATCAAAGAAAAATATGGCGACCGTTGCCTGGCTGTTTTTGTGAAGCCTCCTTCATTCAGCATACTTGTCAACAGACTTAGAGACCGGAATACGGAATCTCCTGGAAGTTTCAAAAACAGGATAAAGAAGGTTAAAAGGGAGATGACCCACGAACATTCTTTTGATTATGTGTTATTAAATGATGAGCTGGAGGACACGCTTAGGAATGCTGAAGAATTGATTAAAAATCATTTGAGCTGAGGAAGAATGATATTAGAAACTAAGACCACTGAGGGCATTACTATACGCATCGGATCTTATTATGAAAAGAATTCATCGAGGCCACTGCATCACTATTTTGCATTTTCCTATGTTGTTGAAATAGAGAATAACAGCGCCTTTGACATTCAGCTCCTTACCCGCTATTGGCAAATCAAGGATTCCAACCTGGAAGTAAAGATTGTAGAAGGAGATGGGGTCATCGGGCAACAGCCCATCATACGCCCCGGCGAGATGCATAACTATTCTTCCTGGTCACCGCTAGCCACCCCGATAGGCAAAATGAGGGGATATTATACCATGAAGAGAATGATAGACGGCAGCACATTCAAAGCCTATATACCCGAATTTCAGCTCATAGCAGACTTCATCAACAATTAACACGTGAACATTTTGAGCTGAATATCTATTTTACGCAGGTATTCAGCAACACATTGTATCACGGATGCCTTCACTTATACAATTTGGCCCCAAAGGCTTGTACTGCGAAAAGGGCGGTTTTTATATCGACCCCTGGCAACCCGTTAATAAGGCACTCATAACCCATGCGCATTCAGACCATGCCAGACCGGGGCATAAAAACTATCTATGCCAGAGTGATTCAGTAGCTTTGCTCAAGCACAGACTTTCTTCCAATATCAAAGTACAGGGTCAATGTTTTGGTAAGCGCATCAATATAAATGGCGTAGACGTCAGCTTTCATCCCGCCGGGCATATTATAGGCTCAGCACAGATTAGGGTCAGTGACAGCCAGGAGGTATGGGTCATTTCCGGAGACTATAAGCTCGAACAGGACAAGCACATAGAGCCTTTTGAATTTATGAAGTGCGATTACTTTGTGACAGAGTCGACTTTTGGGCTTCCTGTGTTTCACTGGAAAGACCAGGAAGAGACCCTTCAGGAAATAAACAGCTGGTGGCACAACAACAGTAGTATTAAAAGGCCCAGCATCATATCAGCCTATTCACTTGGAAAAGCACAACGCGTTATAGAAAATGTAGAACAAAGTATAGGCCCAATACTTACGCATGGCTCAGTAGATGCCATTAATAAGGTACTTGTGGCATCGGGCATCAAATTGAGAAAGACCAAGAAGCTGGTGGAAGCAACAGAGGATGAAATATCCAGAGCTCTCATTGTGTGCCCCCCCGGAGCGATGGACTCTTCCTGGACGGCACGCATAAAAAATCACGCCGTCGCCTTCGCATCTGGCTGGATGAACCTTCGAGGTGCTCGCCGCCGCCGTGGGGTGGAAAAAGGATTTGTTTTATCAGACCATGCCGACTGGCCCGGACTGAACAAAGCTATAAGATATACCCAGGCGTCGAAGGTATTTGTCACGCATGGCTATACAGATATTTTTACAAAATGGCTCAACAGCCAGGGTATCAATGCTGAGACAGTCAAAACGCAATATACCGGTGAAACTGTTGATAACGAAAACGAAGATCAGTGAAAGATTTTGCCGAGTTATATTTGAATATTGATAGTACGACCAGTACAAACCGTAAAATCGATTATCTGTCTGCGTATTTTGAAAAGGCTGGGCAACGAGACAAACTTTGGGTCATGGCGCTTTTCAGCCATAAAAGGCCAAGGAGGACCGTCCAAACGAGATTGTTGCGTGAATGGGCTGCCGAGTATGCCGATATTCCATTATGGCTTTTTGAAGAAACATATCACATCGTAGGTGATCTCGCTGAAACTATAGCCAAACTTATACCACCGACAGAGCATAAGCTGGACAAGCCCCTCCATAAGTGGATAGAAGAATTATCGGAACTTAAGGATAAGGCAGACGAAGAAAAGAAAAGGTATATTCTGGAGGCATGGAAATCACAAGATAGTACGGAACGATTTTTATTTAATAAGATTATAACCGGGGGCTTCAGGGTGGGCGTCTCTCAAAAGACCATCGTCAAAGCTTTGTCCAATTATCTCAAAGAAGACCCTGCTCGTGTTGCCCATAAACTCATGGGAGACTGGACGCCGAATAATACCAGTTTTGAAGAATTGTTGATACATGCTGAGCCGGGAGATATTATATCAAAGCCATTCCCCTTTTATTTGGCTTATCCCTTGGAGGGAGAACCTGAAGACCTGGGACCAGTAGAGAACTGGACCGCTGAGTATAAATGGGATGGGATAAGAGCACAGCTTATAAAGAGAAAGGGCGAGTTGTTTCTATGGTCGAGAGGTGAAGAATTAATCACCCACCAATTTCCAGAGTTTACATCGCTGCTATCGCAGGAAGGAGATTTTGTAGTCGATGGAGAACTGATTGTCTGCAAAGATGACGCAATTCGAAATTTCCAGGATTTACAGAAAAGGCTAGGCCGAAAAAAGCCGGGAAAAAAAATTCTTGAAGAACATCCTGCTGCTTTGATCGTATATGATATATTGGAGTTAAATGGAAATGATTTACGCAATCAGGCACAATCAGAAAGGAGAGAAATATTAAAAAACTGGCATAGGAGTCTCGATTCAAATATGCCGATTCGCATGTCTCATGATTTGAAATTTAAATCATGGGATGACGTAAAAGAATTAAGGGCCGGAGCACGGGATAAAAAGGCCGAAGGTCTGATGTTGAAATCGAAACCAGGTCCATATAAGACCGGACGTAAAAAAGGAGATTGGTATAAATGGAAAATCGACCCTTTGACAATAGATGCTGTCATGATATATGCTCAAAGAGGCCATGGGAGACGAGCCAACTTATTTACTGACTTCACTTTTGCTTTGAAAGATGGTGACACATTGGTGCCATTCGCTAAGGCATACTCAGGACTTACCGATTCTGAATTCAGGGAAATATCAAGCTTTGTAAGAGCAAACACAATAGAACGATTTGGACCAGTATGCAGTGTGCCTCCAGTTCAGGTTTTTGAAGTCGCCTTTGAAAATGTAGGTCTATCCAAGCGACATAAGTCAGGAGTAGCCGTTCGTTTTCCAAGAATATTAAGATGGCGTAAGGATAAGAAACCTGTGGACATCAACAGCCTTGACGACTTAAAGGCATTAATCAGATAGGTGAAAAAGAGAAAGGAGAACATATTGTTGAAAAAGGCACATGACTGGTTTGCTTCCAGGCAATGGGAAGTCTTTCCATTCCAGGAACAGACCTGGCGCGCTTTTCTGGATGGGAAATCTGGTATCGTCAATGCGCCTACAGGCAGTGGTAAGACTTATGCTCTTTTTTTTGGCTCCCTCTTTACCAGTTATAATGAGAAGCAAGCAGTAAAAGGACCCAGGATTATTTGGGTCAGTCCGATCCGGGCGTTAACAAAAGAAATTAAGATTTCTACAGAAAGAGCACTAGAGGCATTAGGCATTGACTGGAGAGTGGATGTCCGAAGTGGTGATACGAGTTCTGCTCAACGCAAAAGACAGTTTCAGAACCCACCCGAAGTATTGATAACAACCCCTGAAAGTCTTCATGTCATTCTAGCCACGAGGAATTACTCAAAATTTTATAGGAATGTTGATGCGATCATTTTTGATGAATGGCATGAATTGATGGGTTCAAAACGGGGTGTCCAATGTGAGCTTACGATATCAAGACTAAGAACGCTTAATGAACATATTAAGGTCTGGGGCATTTCAGCGACGATAGGGAATCTGGAGGAAGCTGTCGATGTGCTCCTTGGCCCCGATTACAGCTTGAATGCTGTACTGATTAAAGCAGGAATTTTGAAAAAGGTGGATGTGCTTTCGGTGTTTCCCGATGATGTGGAGTCCTACTCTTGGTCGGGACACCTTGGACTCAAGCTTGCCGATAAGCTGATTCCAATAATTAAGGAGAGCAAAACAACACTGATATTCACCAATACGAGGGCACAATCTGAAATCTGGTATCAACGCCTTTTGGAGCTTATGCCTGAATTGGCGGGAAACATGGCCATGCATCATGGCTCAATAAGCAGGGAATTACGTGACTGGGTTGAGGATGCCCTCTATGATGGCAGATTGAAACTGGTTGTGGCTACATCAAGTCTTGACCTTGGTGTTGATTTCAGACCAGTAGAAACCATCATCCAGGTAGGCAGTCCTAAAAGTGTTGCTCGATTCATGCAGCGTGCGGGAAGAAGTGGTCATGAGCCAGGTGCCTTGAGTAGAATTTATTTTCTACCTACCCACGCGCTGGAGTTGGTAGAAGCGGCAGCGCTAAGAGAGGCGGTTAAGATCAACAATATAGAATTACGTATTCCTTATATACGCTCTTGGGACGTACTCGTTCAATATTTAATGACTCTTGCCACTTCTGAAGGTTTCAAAAAGGATATTATTTACAAGGAAGTCAAATCCACACACTGTTTTGCGAGCATGCAGGAGGAAGAATGGCGTAGCATTCTAAGCTTTCTGGTAAATGGGTCTCAGTCACTTAGTGCCTATGATGAGTACCGGAAAGTAGTCTTCGAGGATGACATCTACAAAGTAATAGACAGAAGGATAGCGCAAAGGCACCGAATGAGCATAGGCACAATTACAAGCGAGGCCATGCTCAATATCAAGTATCTCAAAGGGGGGCGAATAGGTTCGGTTGAAGAGTGGTTTGTAAGTCACCTCAATGTAGGTGACAGTTTTTGGTTTGCAGGCAGGGCACTTGAGTTGGTCATGATAAAGGATATGAATGTCCTGGTCCGGAACAGCAAGAAAAAGACAAGGCGTATACCATCTTATCTTGGTGGCCGGGTTCCTCTAAGCTCTGAAATGTCCGAAGTGCTCAGGCAAAAACTTTATGACTACGGGAATGACCGTTATGATGACGAGGAATTATCACGCCTGCAACCTCTTCTCGAAATGCAAAGGCGAAAATCATATTTGCCGGCTCAGGATGAGTTCTTGATTGAATATTTCAAAAGCCGTGAAGGCTATCATTTGTTGATGTATCCTTTTGAGGGCCGCTATGTACATGAAGGAATGGGGGCTTTGTTGGCTCAAAGAATATCTTCGGAGATGCCAATAAGTTTTTCGATAGCTATGAATGATTATGGCTTCGAACTGTTATCCGACCAGGAGATAATACCGGAAGAAATTATTACAAAGGATCTGTTTAATGCCTCCAATTTAGCCACGGACATTCAAGCGAGTCTCAATGCCACAGAATTGGCCCGTCGCAGGTTCAGGGATATTTGCCGCATATCCGGACTTATTTTTCAGGGCTTTCCCGGAAAGGCGAAAAAAGACAGACACCTGCAGGCTTCCTCATCATTATTATTTGAAGTATTCAAGGACTATGAGCCGGGAAACCTGTTGTATTTGCAAACTTTCGAGGAGGTAATGACTTTCCAGTTGGAAGAGGCGAGAATGCGCCGAGCATTAAAACGCATCCAGGGCCAGAAGTTTATGTTTAAACGACCAGCTAAGCCAACACCGTTTGCTTTTCCAATCATAGTAGATCGTCTGCGGGAAAAAATGAGCAGCGAAAAACTCGAGGATCGTATTCGAAAAATGACTATCCAGTATGAAAAATAATTACAGCTTTATAAAACCGGCAATGGTGGATTCAAGCCCACCTACATCAATCACCCTGATGAAATAATATCCCGCTTCCAGTTGCTGCAGGGATACAGCTCCTTTCAATATTTTTCCTGAAGAAATGGTCCTGCCTCGCGGATCAATAATTTGATAGCTGTCTGGACTGAAACCGGAATTCAAAGAACGCAGGTTCAAAATATCATTGGAAGGGTTCGGCCACAGGGTCAGCATATATTCACCTAGCAGTTCTTTTGTTGATGTTGTAGGGAATTCAGTCACAAAGGTATGGACTGTCTGATTGGTGACGACCGGATCGTTAAAGTCAAAATAAATTCTTGCCGTGTTGTTAATATTTGATTCCTCCGGAAGAGTTTCTTCCGTTTTTATTTCAAACTGAACAAAGCCTTTGTTGGCAATAGTGTCCTGTTCTATTGAAGGAAGCATAATATTGTCAAAATAGATATGAAGGACCCTGTTCATGTCAATATAATGCCTGGTCACCTCGTGTGAAGACTGTAGAAGTTTGTAACTGGAAATATCGAAACCCTCATGCAATCGATCTTCGATACGGACATCAAAAGCGGTGTCGTTACCCAGGTTTTCAAATCGAATGGTGTACTTGAGTTCTTCTTCAAACAAACAGAGGTTGCGATCCCCCCTGAATGGTGTGCCATGTTTGTCATTGGGGTCATAGGCGCAACGTAAAGGAAAACAGTAATCCGAATAGGATTTGAGGTAGTTTCCACTTGATGGACTCAAGCAGAAAAGTTCTCCGGTGTATTCTCCTCCGGGCATTTTAAGAAGTAGCGATATTGTTTCTTTATCACCATGCTCTGCGAGGGACACATCCCAGGCTATATGGTATTCACTCACATCAGAAGGCTCCGGACCAGCAGACACAAAGCTCATCAGCGGGTCTTTATATATGGTGACCTGATCATCATATGGAGTGGTGCCTGTATTCTTTATGGTGATTCTAAAAGGAACGACCCGGTTGCATCGTTCGGGATTTAAAGAGCTGATATGTACGTCCGCGAGGTTAACGAGATTATCCGGAACGAGGCCGATGGCAGCCGGTACAATCCCGGCATTGGGAAAGACATCAACAAATAAATTGGGATTACTCATCGCCAGGTTTTGGTGAAGACCAATAAAGTGGTATCTCCCGGGTTCTACGACATACCTTTCATGAAACTGCTTTTCATTTCCTTGATGTATAGGCAGGGGGCTTAATTGCATATATTTTTCTCCAGTAGGTATGAGTGTTTCATCGCCATCTAAGACGGCATTGGCATTTTTATCCAGGAAGTAAGAAACTTCTATTATCTCGCCATTGCAAAGGGGATCGAATGCTGAGGTATCTTCCGGAACATTAATAAAGTCCGAAAAAACATCCCCCGTTGAGCTTGTTACATCAACGGCGTATCTGCCAGGCTCAATGACAAATATGGTTTGACTGGTATCTCCGGTACTCCATTTAATGCTATAATCAGAGCCAAGGTCAGCACCCGGCTCGCCAATCGGTCTTCCGTCAAGAGGAATAAGTTCTGTCGTTCCAAACTCGGGATATGAGTTAAACCACTTAATAATAAAAGAAGTGTCTGAATAGGAAACATCCTCTGTTCCCCACACATCACCGTAGTTATCTGTACCACTTATTCCAAGGATGGAGCTGCAATTAACATTAAATCTCAAAGTTCCTGTTGGTCCGTCAATACCATAGCATGATGGCCATGTGCCAAAGCTGAAATCATCAAAGAAATACTCTCCTTGTTGGTTGCGATAAATGCGTGTGGTGCCGGTTATTTCTTCACCACAAAAATGGTCGTATGTCTTATACCTGTATTGGCCTGTATAGCTGTCGTTGTCTCCCAGGCAGACTGTTAAAATATCGGGTTCAGGACAGTCGTTGTTGACCAGATCGATAAAGATGGATTGGGCAGACAGGCTATTAAATGCTAGAGTGCAAAAACTAAGGACAAAAATGATGTATTTCATGGCTTTAATATAGCCATAATCAAATTATGTGGCTACTATTAAAATACAATTATTGGCGACAAAATCCAAGACTAGGCAAGGTTGACGTATACACTGGACACGTCATCATCCTGTTCAAGAAGATCTACCAGCTCGAGGACTTCATCTACCTGTTGGTCGGAAAGCTCCTTTGTTATTTTTGGTATTCTTTCCAACTCCGATTTTTCGACATTGATCTTTTGATTCTCCAATGCTTCCTGCATAGAACCAAAATCTTCAAAGGCCACATAAACCTTGTAAAAGTCCTTTTCCTCTATGGTATCTTCCTCCACTTCTTCAAGTCCATGGTCGATCAGGTTGAGTTCCAGTTCTTCAACATCTTCAACATCCTGTTTAAGGATATAAAAAACGCCTTTACGGTCAAACAGGAAGTCATGCATGCCCTGGGTGCCCAGCGATCCACCTTTTTTTCTGAAATAAGACCTGACATTTGCAACTGTCCTTTGGGAGTTGTCGGTAGCTGTTTCCACGACAACAGCTACGCCATGTGGTGCCATACCTTCGTAGACGATTTCGTCATAGTTGGAGGTGTCTTTGTCAAGGGCCTTTTTGATCGCATTCTCGACCTTATCTTTTGGCATTTGCACTGCCTTGGCATTCTGGATGGCTCGTCGAAGAAGCACATTGGTATCAGGATCGGGTCCGCCTTGCTTGACCGCAATAGTGATGTGTCGGCTCGCTTTTGAGAATTGCTTCGCCATTTTATCCCATCTTGCAAATTTTGTCGCTTTTCTATATTCAAAGGCACGTCCCATAGCTAGAATTTTATCTAACAAAAGTAAGGTGTGTAATATTTTTTTTCTAATCAAATTTTAATCAGAATGCAGAATTAATCTGTTTTATAAAATATTTCCTTTGCCGGGATTGATATAATTGCAAGGGGAGTATTTTTACGAAAGCTATGCAGAGCTTAATTATTCAGGGACAAGAACTTGAGCTGCTTGCCGAGAAGGCGTTATTGTGGTCAAAGCGGTCTGCTTTGATTATTGCCGACGTGCATCTGGGTAAGATAACGCACTTCAGGAAATCTGGAATGCCCATACCCCGGCAGGCAGAATTGGAAAATTATGAAAGATTATCAAGTCTGATTTTGAATAGAGGTATCAAGCGTGTACTCATTCTGGGGGATCTCTTCCACAGCAGACTCAATTCTGAATGGGATCGTTTTGTGCGATTTCTGAAAGATTTTCAGGAGGTAGGATTTGAACTCGTTCATGGAAATCATGATATTTTACCGGACTCGGCCTATCAACATGCAAACCTTCTTCTGCATGGCGAAACCCACCGTGAAGGACCCTTCATATTTTCACACCATCCGCTGGAGAACTTCGAGGCATACAACATATATGGACATATACACCCTGGGGTCATAATGAGTGGTGTGGGAAGACAAAGCCTCAGGTTGCCGTGTTTTCATTTTATGTCAGACGCTGCCGTATTGCCGGCATTTGGAAGTTTTACAGGCTTGCATATAATAAAGGCGAAGGCATCGGATCAGGTCTTCGTAATCAGCGACCAATCAATCATAGCTGTTCGCTGAAGCGGTACATTAATTTTTGCTAAGTTTGTATCTCATCTAAATCAACGCGTGTCCGAGGAACATGACATATTTGAAAAGGAGTTGTTACCCCATATAAACGCCCTTAAAACCTTTGCCTTTCACCTGACTTATGACGATGAAGAGGCCAATGATTTGGTTCAGGAAACCTATATGAAAGCCCATAGGTTTATAGATCGTTACATTCAAGGAACTAATGCGAAAGCTTGGTTGTTTAAAATCTTGAAAAACGCTTACATAAACCACTACAGAAAGCGGAGTAAGCAACCGACCAGAGTTGATTTCGAAGATGTTATCAACTACCACGACACCGACGAAAACCTTGGTCAGGGATACCTTGATCTAAGAGAGGAGTTGTTTTCCAATATGATGGGCGATGAGGTGACAAATGCGATCAATTCGTTACCTATCGATTTCAGAACTGTGGTCCTTCTGTGTGATGTGGAGGGATTTACATATGAAGAAATTTCCAAGATTATTGATGTTCCCATTGGCACCGTCCGCTCAAGACTTTTCAGGGCGAGAAATATGCTTAAGGAGAAATTGAAATCCTACGCAGAGTCAAGGGGATATAAGGACAAAAGAAGCCAGAATAAGACGGACCGGACCAGCAAGTTCGGATCTGAACAAGAATAAGATTTGAACCGCTATTTGACACTTATTTTACCAAAATATGTTTTAAAAAAAGACAAACATGGGAAATCTTCACAACAACATGGATGAGATTCAAAAAAGGGTAACACTATACTTTGACAATGCCCTGGGAGAGAGGGAGAGAAACGAGTTGCTGGAGCAGGTGAATCAGGATCCAAAATGTTCGAAGATTTTTAACAAGGAAAAAAACTTCCGAGCGTTCATAAAAGACAAGGTCAAGCGTCCCGATGTCTCATCAGATCTTATCCAAAACATAATGAACAAGATTCGCATCTAGCTTTTCTTCACATTATTAATTCATAATTATTTTCAAGCGCACTATACGTGCCTAAACTCTTGCCATGCTAGAAAAACTAGAATCCATTTATAATCATTATCTCAGTATTCAAGAAAAACTTTCTGATCCGGAAGTGATCAGCGATATGAAGCGTTTTTCCAAGCTCCATAAGGAATACAAGAGCCTGGAGGAGATTGTTGAAGCCTACAAAAAGTACAAGCACACACTGGAATCTATTGAAAGTGCTCGAAGCATGGTGAAAGATCCGGACCCCGATATGCAGGCAATGGCAAAGGAAGAGTTGGAGGAACTGGAACCACAGCAAGAAAAGATGGAGAAAGAGCTTAAGATTCTCCTCATACCGAAAGACCCAGATGACTGCCTGGACGTAGTCATTGAAATACGATCGGGAACCGGAGGAGATGAAGCCAGTATATTTGCCGGTGATCTTTTCAGGATGTACAGTAAGTTTTTTGAATCACAGAAGTGGAAGACAGAAATTCTCTCCATCAATGAGGGTACTGCTGGCGGGTACAATAAGGTCGTATTTGAAGTGTATGGGGATGATGTCTATGGTAAAATGAAGTTTGAGTCCGGAGCACACAGGGTACAACGCGTTCCAAAGACAGAGTCTCAGGGTCGCGTGCATACCTCTGCGGCGACTGTTGTCGTTATGCCAAAATTCGAACTGGAAGATATCGATATCCGAAAAGATGATTTAAAGGTAGACACGTTCAGGTCCAGTGGCGCAGGGGGACAGCACGTTAACAAAACAGAATCCGGTGTTCGGTTCACACACATCCCTACAGGCATTGTATCCGAGAGTACAGATTCCAGGTCCCAGCATAAAAACAGAGAAATAGCCCTCCAAAAGCTTTATCAGAGAATTAAAGATGCGCAGCGTGAGAAAGCAGCCGCTGAACAAAAGCAAAAAAGACAAAGCCTTGTAGGTACCGGGGACAGGTCTGATAAAATAAGAACCTATAACTACCCACAAAACAGGGTTACAGACCATAGAATTAATCTGACACTGTATAGTCTTGAAAAGATAATGGACGGTCAGATTGATGAGATCATCGAAAAACTTCAGGTCGCAGAAAACGCGGATAAAATGGTTGAGGCCTAGGATCCAATGGTAAAGCCAATTGAAATCGAAATTGTATATGGCTTATCAGAGTCGTCTCTGAAAATAAATTCACTATTGTTATCCAGTTCTGACAGGCTGTAATCAACAGCATTATTGGTCACATCCAGTAAGCCATATTCGTAGCGGGCGCCTATATAAAATTGACCATTTACAAAATAGTTAAGTCCGCCTATCAGGTGTGCATTAAAACCATTCAAGCGATTGCCTCTTTGGCGTTGTTCTGTTGTAAAGTCGTAATACGCACCAATAATCTTTGGAACAGTCACCTGTTCGCCGTCGACAAGGATTATGATGTTTTCATTATTAAAGGTGTTGTATTCGCCAGCCCCATCTGACCCATAGCCATGATCAAGAGACTGGATGAATCGGATTTCATCCGGACGATCTTTACTGACAAATTCGACATTTCCCCGGGCTGAAGGCCCGACAAGAAAGTCAAGAGAGGCACCAGCAAGAAATTCAAATTTTTTGATCGGTTTATAATGAACTGTCAGGGGAATTGAAAGATAGCCGGCAGTAATATCCAGCTCAAGGTCTTTCTTGCCGGTTTCGATGAATGTCTCCAGGTTGGCTGGTGCAATGGGGTCAATTATAAGGTAACTAAGGCTGTCCAGGAAATTTTGTTTACTGCCGCGTTGCGTATACAACAATTCACCTTTGAAGCCTATGGGAAAGTCAGGCAGCTTGTACATATAGCTGATGCCAAAGTGGAAGCCATTGCTTATGCCGTAACTTTCTCCAGGCTCTAGTGGTCCACTGTACTTACTGTAATTAAGTCCCGTTCGAACACCTACTTTGTGTTGGGAAAACAAGCTTACGGAAAAGCACATCAGGAAAAGGAGAATCAGATTCTTCAAAATTTTAAATTTTGCCCCGAAAATAGAGATATTTTTACTTTGCATATCTAATACGTAAAACTCCGCTTTTAGATGGCACGAAGGAACAAATTGCTGAAGTTTACAGAATTATTAACATTTCCGAATGTTTATGAAAACTTTGATCCCGACACGGATGACCTGGTCCACTATAGTGATAGTCATGTTAAAATGGCTTCGAAGTGGCATTCGGATCATTTCAAAAACCAAAATTCCATCTGCCTGGAATTGGCATGCGGGCGAGGGGAGTATACACTCGATCTGGCACGCAGGTATCCTGAAAAAAACTTTATCGGAGTAGATATCAAGGGAGCGCGGATCTGGAAAGGAGCAAGCATAGCTTTAAAGGAAGGGCTTGTTAATGTTGCTTTCTTAAGAACCAAGATTGAGTTTATCACACAATTTTTGGGAAAAGATGAAGTTGATGAAATATGGATAACCTTTCCAGATCCATTTTTAAAGTCCAGCAAATACAACAGAAGATTGACTTCACCGGTATTTTTGGACAGGTACGCTCAATTGCTTAAGCCGGGAGCACCTATACATCTGAAAACAGATTCTGATGAATTGTTTGAGCATACGCTGGAAGTTTTGCAGGAGCAAGGCATTAAGCCGCAGGTGGTAAATGACGATATATATTCCGGTAAGCTGCCGCACCCCGACCTGGACATCCCCACCTATTACGAGAGGATGCACCTTCAGAAGGGTAAGACCATTAAGTATATACGCTTCGAACTTAATTATTCTCTTCGGCAGGATTAAAGTGGTTCCAGCCCTGGGCTTTTAAAGGGTGGATGTTACCTCCCGTGGTGTGCAACGTAATACCATCTTTCCTGTCGGTGATCTCACCGATAATGTATACAGAGGGCATCAGGCGTATTTTTTCGAGGTCTTTTTCATCTACAGTAAAAAGCAGTTCGTAATCTTCTCCACCATTTAGTGCTGTGGTAACCGGATCTAGTTGAAACTTGATCGCCATCAGCTGTGCTTCCTGCTTGATGGGAATTTTACCTTCTTCGAGATATGCGCCCACATTCGACTCTTTGCAGATGTGCATGAGGTCGGACGCAAGGCCATCAGAAATGTCAATCATAGCGCTTGGCTTGAGCTCAGACTTCAGGAAATAATCTATAATGTCTTTTCGTGCTTCCGGCTTTAGTTGTCGTTCCAGAAGATATTTCTGGTTTTCAAGATCGGGTTGTATGCCTGGATTGTTGAGATAGAGCTGTTTTTCTCGCTCTAATATCTGGAGACCGAGGTATGCAGCGCCAAGGTCACCACTTATACAGACGATGTCTCCCTTTTTGGCTCCGGAACGGTAGACGACCTTGTCCTTTTTGGCTTTTCCGATGGCTGTTATGCTGATTGTAAGTCCTTTTGGCGAAGAAGTTGTATCTCCTCCCACAAGGTCAACATTATAAATTCGGCAAGCTTCGCGGATTCCCTTATACAGCTCCTCTAATGCCTCAACTGAAAACTTACTTGAGAGGGCTATGGAAACGGTGATTTGCTCAGCTTGAGCATTCATCGCATAGATGTCAGAGAGATTTACAATTACGGACTTGTATCCAAGATGCTTGAGGGGAGTATACATTAGGTCAAAATGTATGCCTTCTACCAGCAGGTCAGTCGACACCAGGACGCAGGAGTCCCCACAATCAATCACCGCAGCATCGTCGCCTACACCCTTTACGGTAGATTTGTGTTGCGGAATGAAGTCTTTGGTGAGGTGATCAATAAGACCGAATTCCCCCAAGGTATTTACATCTGTAAACTTAGTATTAAATTCCTCCATGAATTGGCAATTTTAAGGTGTCAGCAACGAGATCCCAAAGATGTATATTTTTAGGCAAAGCTGCTGTATAATTTAGGGTGTCTTCGTTTTCATCCTTCATACTCAGGCGTAATGCATGCAGGAAAATAAATGATTCGCCACTCCTTCTTTTAGCGCCATATTTCAAATCACATTTTACCGGATGTCCTAAATGTGATAACTGAGCACGGATTTGATGGAATCGACCACTGTGTATGGTGACCTGTATCAATGTATATCGATCGAGCTGTAGGAGTGTTTTGAAATGAGCCGTCATTTCCTTATCGCCGGCTGATGCTTGGTTTTTAATACGGCACCTTGCAGCTCTTTTATCATGAAAGCCGTAGTGGCTTTCTGATCGATCTATGTCGAGGATGCCTTCAACCAGGGCGAGGTATTTTTTCTCGACTTTTTTATTTAATTGCAGGTTTAAGAAATGTTTATTGAAGTGTGTATCGGATGCGAACAATGTCAAGCCACTTACCGGTCTGTCAAGGCGCGTCAGGATATGGAGAGGCTTTCCAAAGTGATCATTCAAAAGGCTTGAAAGGTCTAGCTCCTTCGCATCTCTGCTTTTTTGAGAGAGCATACCCCCCGGCTTGTTTACAACAAGAAATTTGTCGTTTGAGTGGATTATTAGAGATGACACATCAGGCATGCTCGAGCTTAGTCTATTTCTTCATAATCTGTATACTCCTCCTCATCAGCTTGGAGCTGATCATTGCGTCCTTCCTGTAGGAATTTAGGTACAAAAAGTCTGTAGGCAAAGTAGATCAGGACACCACATATAAGCAGTTTATTCATATTTTAAAATCTTGAGTTGTTGGGTAAATTTATTGAATTAAAATGTAAACCGGTTTATATAATTTGAGCTTAGGATTAAGATATCTCCGATTAATGCCTTAGGTCTGATATTGATTTTAATACCCTTTTATACTTTATCGCCTGTTAAGTTTTAGCGGGGGTTTTTACATCCATTTCTTTTTGCTGCTCTCCACTTTATATAAAAGGTAGTTCTTCATGCTGTAGGCATCATGCCTTTTTATGTCGGGAACAGTCAGCACACCAGAGGCAGTATGCAGCTCAACCGTGGAAAGGCCACGTCTTCTTTGAAAAGGAGTTTCTTTCAAATGTATATTTTGAATTTTATGATTCTCGACTACTTGTCTTGAGCGGCCAAAGACCCCTGCATCCAATCTGAATATATTACTCCCCCAGGCATATCGTTTCTTCTTATAGGCCAGATAAGAAGCATATATGGCCAGGCTGTAAAGCAGGAGACTTATTACAAGGGTATCAATTTTGTTGTTGTATACAAAAAAGATAGTCAATGCAATCATGAGGCTTGTCCAGTAGAAAAGTCTCTTGTACAGGAAATAGAAATCGACACCCTTCATTTTCAGTGATCGACTTTCATTATGGTTCTTTTTGAGGAGATAGGCTTCGGCTTCAAAAAGATTTTCTTTAGAAAGTCCAATGCTTTTTATAGATTTTGCCTCCGAGGCTTGAGCACTTGAAGCCTGTTTAAAAACCAGCTCATATATACCCGCCCATGACTGGAGAAGGTTTTGAGAGGATTTTAGGATTTGTACTTTTTCGTCTTTAGCGGCCCGCTCATTTTTGTTGAGCAGCCCGGATACGACCACAAAACCATGCCCCTTTCTGTACATTTTTAAATCGTAGTAGTTCAATACTGTTCGTACCATTGAAATCGTAAAAGCAATGATGCTGAAGAGAATAACGAGAACAATAACGATAGCCATGCTTTGAACAAGCTGTTGTGCTACCGGCATATATTGTTCTCCTTTTTCAATCAGGTCGACGCCAAAGTCTTCCAGGCTGTCCCAGATATAAAACAGAAAAAAAACAATTATCCCTCCCGAACGAATATGGTTTTCTGTGATGCCTACTTTCAATAGCTGCCCGATGCTTAATCCAAAGATCTGTTTTCTGGAATCTACCGGTGTTGTCTTATTCTCGGAGATATCCAGACTTTTCTTTTTCGATTTTATTGACTGTAAAATAAGCTCACTCAACTGTGATGCCATATCCCTGTTGAGAGCATACAGCTGCAGCTCATTGCCAGTGCTTCCCGCGGTGTCCATGTTCAGTTTAACCACAGAAAACAATCGGTGTATAAGGTTTTGTTCGAAGTTGACCGATTGAATTCTATCGAAGGGAATTTCAAGAGTTGATCGCTTAAGAACCCCCTTTTTGACGATCAGCTTATCTTTTTCCAGATAGAAGTAATATCTGAAAAAAGCAAGGATACTATATGCGGCACCAATGACGGCAATTGTGATAATCGGATAAAGAAACCACCCTGACTTATCGAGCTTTCCCTGCAGGAGAATGATGACTGCAACAGGTAACAGTTGCCGTATGATAACGCGGTATAAGCGATACATAATAATCAGTATCGCCGCATAAGACTGCCTGGTGGGTTGGCTCAGGTCAAATGACTTACTCTTCTTCATCAAGAGCTGTTTTTGCTACTATGAATTGCTTGAGTCGCGCAGATTGTTCTGGCCTTAGGCCGGGGATCGTAATGTCGCTGCTACTGCCGCCCGCTGTAAATATTTTCAGTTTGGAAAGATTGAATTGACGCTCCAGAACACCCTGATCAATCTGTATGTGTTGTACCCGGTTAAAGGGCGCCGTAACCATATGGCGCCACAGCCAGCCCGACTTGTAGATAATATCTTTTTCGCGCAAGGCAAATGCTTTATGAGGGAACGACTTTACTGTACTGTAATAACTCCAGGCTATCCTTATACTTGCTATGGTCAGAATACTGTACAGCGCTGTTGAAGGCAAAGCAAAGGGTTTGAATATAAAATAGGCGGAAAGAATTACTGTGAGAATAATGTTGGATAAGCTGATGTAAAGAAGAAGAATTTTCAAGTAGTCTTTTTCAATCGGCACAAAGCATATGTCTTCAACACGTGGAAGATCAATACTGTTTAATTGTTCGTTGCTGAAAGAACTCATTCGATCTCTTTGTTAAGTTTTGAAATTATTGACAAACACGCTTTGAGATTGTATACTTTTTCTTTAACCATTATCAGGTATTTATTGGACTGCTTGAGACTAAGACCTTTTTCGTGCCCGCGTGTTGAAATATGGGACAATAATTTTTTAAACACCGCGCTCTCGTAAAAACTGGATTGCGGATTACCCACAAAATATGATCTCATTTTTCCATTTTTTAGTGAAAGACGTTCTATACCCATCTTCTTGCAGGCCCACCGGAGTCTGATGCCATGAAACAATTCTTCAACCTGTCTGGGGTAAGGGCCAAATTTGTCTTTCAATTTAGCTTTTAATGCATCAAGCTCCTCTTCTTTTTCGATATTACCCATCTCTGTATAGATGGATAAGCGTTCCTGTATAAGGTTGATATATTCGTCCGGGATAAGCATTTCCACATCGGTATCTATTTCTACCTCTGACACATATTCCCTTTTCTTCTCTATCTCTTCCTTGAAAAGATCTTTGAATTCGTTTTCCTTTAGTTCATGAATCGCTTCTTCAAGTATTTTCTGATATGTTTCATACCCTATGTCGGCAATAAATCCGCTTTGTTCTCCACCCAAAAGATTCCCTGCTCCCCGTATATCCAGGTCTTTCATGGCGATATGGAAACCGCTGCCCAGGTCGGAGAATTCCTCTACTGTTTTGAGGCGCTTTCGGGCATCGCTGGTCAAACTCGATAAAGGGGGTGTAAACAGATAACAATATGCTTTTTTATTTGATCGACCCACACGTCCCCGGAGTTGGTGAAGATCGCTCAGTCCAAACTGATGGGCATTATTCAAAATCATGGTATTGGCATTCGGGATATCCAGGCCTGTTTCAATGATGTTGGTGCATACCAGGACATCAAATTTTCCATCTATAAAATCGATAAGCGTTTTTTCAAGCACTTTGGCGTCCATTTGGCCATGAGCCATTGCTATTTCCATATCAGGGCACAGGCGTTTTATCATGGCCGTTATGTCGGGCAGGGATTTCACACGGTTGTGTACAAAGAAAACCTGGCCTCCCCGCATAAATTCATAGTAAATGGATTCCTTTATCAAATTGTCACTGAATGTGCGCCTTTCGGTGTGTATCGGCTGGCGATTGGGGGGTGGTGTTTTTATCAAAGACAGGTCGCGTGCGGCCATCAGTGAAAACTGCAAGGTTCTCGGAATGGGTGTTGCCGTCAGGGTTAGCGTATCTACATTGACTTTTATTTTCCGCAGCTTTTCTTTTGCTGCCACGCCAAATTTCTGTTCTTCATCAATGATCAGCAAACCCAGGTCCTTGAATTTGATTTTTTTACCCAAAAGAGCATGAGTGCCGATTATGAGATCCAGCTTTCCTTCCTCCAACTTGGCGAGGATTGCATTCTTTTCTCTGGTTGTCCTGAATCGATTAATAAAGTCTAGGTCAACACCGAATTCTTCCAGTCTCGATTTAAAGGTCTTGTAGTGTTGCAGAGCCAGAATGGTTGTAGGAACAAGAATAGCGACTTGCTTGCCTCCCAGAACGGCTTTGAAGGCGGCACGTACAGCAATCTCTGTTTTCCCGAACCCAACGTCCCCACAGACGAGGCGATCCATAGGATATTCTTTTTGCATATCTTCTTTGACAGCGACACTGGCATCGTATTGATCCGGGGTGTCCTCGTACATAAAAGAGGCTTCCAGCTCATTTTGCAGATAGCCATCCTCCGGAAAAGAAAAGCCCTTTGAAGCCTTTCTTTTTGCATAGATCTTGATTAACTCTTTGGCAATATCCTTTATCTTTCTCTTGGTCTTTCGGCGCAGGTTTTTCCAGGCCTCTCCGCCTATTTTAGACAGCTTGGGGGCGCTCCCGTCTTTTCCGATATAACGGGAAATCTTGTGCAGGGAATTTATACCTACATACAGCACATCATTATTCAGATATATCAATCTTACGGATTCCTGTTCATGTCCGTTAATGTTAATTTTTTCCAGGCCGGAATATTTTCCAATACCATGGTCAATGTGCGTTACATAATCTCCGGGCCTAAGCTCTTTGATCATGCGCAGATTCATCGCCTGCTCCTTGGTAAATCCTTTATTCAGGCGATAGCGGTGGAACCTTTCAAAAATCTGGTGGTCCGTATAGCAGGCTACCTTGAGTTGGTCATCGATAAAGCCTGAATGGATGGCTTTCAAAATGGGATGGAAGTCTATGTCTGATTTAAGGTCTTCAAAGATGTTATAAAAACGTTCAATCTGCCTGTTGTTATCTGTAAACATATAACAATCAACACCACCGGAAATATTATTCTTTAGGTCTTCAATGAGCAGGTTGAAGTTCTTGTTGAAGCTTGGCTGCGGCTTGCCTGAGAATTTTATTTCTTTATCAAAGGCCAAACCATGCTCATTGTCCTTCAATAAAAGGACATTGTATGCGCTGAGCTCCTCTATTATCTGGGAAGAATAAACGAAAGACTTCTCATTCAAAATCCGCTTGAGTCCTTCATCTTCAGTATGGTTAACATGCCCTGCGAATTCAATAGCTCTTTTTTCACAATTCTCTATTTTTTCAATGAGCAGGTTGACATCCTTAATCCACACACATGTGTTTTTATCGAAAATCCTGAACAGGGAAACCTTGTGACTCTCTCCAAACTGATTACTTATGTTTGGAATGATCGATACCCGAGATATGTTTTTCAAGCTTAACTGACTTGTGGGATTAAACAATCGGATACTTTCAACCTCATCATCAAAGAGTTCAACGCGGTAGGGCCACTCGTTTCCAAAGGAAAATATATCAATAATGCCACCACGGATAGAAAACTGGCCGGGCTCATAGACGAAATCAGTTCGAATAAAGCCATATTCCACTAGCAATTCGATCATTGTATCAACATCGAGGCTTTCAGATTTTTCTATGATGATCTTTTTATCATCAAGAATAGAGGGGTCAACCACTTTTTCAAAAATGGCTTCGGGGTAACTGACCAGAATCTCTCTCTTATGATAATTTGAGTGGATTTTATTTACAGACTCTGTTCGGACTAGCACATTGTTATTGTCGAGCTCTTCGAACATGGCTGGTCTTCTAAAAGAGTCCGGGAAGAAAAGTACGGATTGTGATTCTATCAGCTGATCAAGGGTGTTTTGTATATATGCCGCCTCCTCCTTGTCTGATGCCAGAATGATATGGGAGAAGTCTGTTAGTTTAAAAAGTGCCGCCAGGACAAAACATTCCTGCGCGCCTGCCATTCCTGATAATAGTAAACGTGAGGGCTTATCTGTACTCAGCCCGGAAATAATATCAGCAGCACCTCCCGAGTTTTTGTATTTCTCAAGAAGACCTTCGTAGTTGCCCAAATCGACTTAAATCTAAATCCTGTCTAATTTACAGTTGTATGGAGAAATAGTTCATTTCCTTATGCCCAACGCATAGCGTAGACAAATGAAGTAAACAGGAATGGTAATGTTACCCAAAACCATTCTGGTAAAATGATAAGAAATGCTACAAGGGCCAGCAGTGAAATGAAGAACCCTATCCAGTATTTTGAGGTAGAATTAGTATCAGCGCGCATCGTTATAAATTGTGCCGCAAATTTAAGATAAAGTTTGAAATTTATCTTTTCTTGAATGCTGAATCTGAAATCATAGAATTGGTATTACCTGGAAGAATATATCCTGCCAAACTTCTGCTGTTTGGTGAATACTCTGTCCTTGAGGGGGCTTCTGCCATTGCATTTCCTCTGGATACTTATTCTGGTAAATGGGGTAAAGGGTCCTTATCTGCGGGTGCTCAGGACTTTTTTAAGTTTTTGAAAAGCTTTGATTTTCTCGATGCAGCTAAAATAGATTGGTTTTTGGATCAGGATTTCACTTTTGTCAGCACGATTCCCGTGGGTTATGGCTTGGGAAGTTCTGGTGCGCTTTCGGCAGCATGTTTTGACGCATTCAAGAATACCGAGCCCGAATCTCCAGAATTATTGCAAAGCAAGCTGGCGGGCATAGAGAGTTATTTTCATGGGCAAAGCTCTGGCCTAGACCCTTTGTGCAGCTATTTAGATAGTTGTATTATTAAAACATCCGATTCTGTTTCTGTAAGAAAATCAGTGTCCCTGCCAGGGGATTTATTTCTGATTGATTCGGGCAGGAGCAGATCAACAGCAGTTCTGGTTGAGCTCTTCAAACAAAAACTCGAAGATGAAAACTTTGAAAAGGCAGTCCTATCACTAAAAACACTTGGTGACAGAGCTATCGATGCTTTGATAAATGATGATTTTGCGCTGTTTAAAAGTTGTTTTCTGGAGATTAGCAAGCTACAGCTTATGCACTTCAAAGAAATGATAATTACAGACATAGAAGGCCTGTGGAAAGAGGGCTTGGCATCAGGGGATTATTTTATAAAACTAAGTGGAGCCGGCGGTGGAGGATTCTATCTTGGATACGGAAGGCCTGAACTGAATAAAAACATTATAAAAATCTCTTAGGGAATTATTTTCTTGAGTTCTGTAAAACGGGCAGTCATCTCGCGTAAAAGATCACCGGACAAAAGGCGTGACTTAAAAAAGCATTGATTTCAGGGCGAACACCCCGCGTATCGGGCAAGCTTTCTGTCAAGACTAGGCCATCAAAGAGAGTTGCATACAATCCTATATAATAGTTATTATTTTGGGTCCCTGCTTCAGAGCGAATGTAAACACCATTGTACAAGCAAGGGTCTCTGGCTTGCTGCGCTTCGTCAAGGTATGAGTTTTGAGCAGGAGCCACTTATAAAGATGGCGACAAACATTAAGATACGGACCAGACCCATATCGGACTTAAACACCACACCTGTGGCCTATATTTCACGAGCTGGATCAAACGATTCAAGGTAGTCGGCGACCTTCCTGAGGAAAGAACCTCCCAGGAAGCCATCAACGACACGGTGATCATAGGATAATGACAAGTACATCATTTGTCTTACAGCTATGACATCTCCGTATTCTGTTTCAAGCACGGCAGGTTTTTTTCTGATAGCGCCAGTAGCCATGATAGCGACCTGAGGCTGATTTATAATTGGCGTGCCCATGACGTTTCCAAAGGTGCCCACATTTGTTATTGTGAATGTGCCATCTTGTATTTCTTCAGGCTTCAGTTTGTTTTCTCTCGCTCTTCGTGCCAGATCGTTGACCGATTTAGTGAGGCCGGGGAGGTTAAGGAAATCAGCATTTTTGATAACCGGCACTATCAGGTTGCCAGATGGTAGTGCGGCAGCCATACCAACATTGATGTTTTTCTTGACGATGAGATTTTTACCATCGACAGAAATATTGATCATTGGAAAGTCCTTAATGGCTTTCACTACAGCTTCGACAAAGATGGGCGTATAGGTGATTTTCTCTCCATACTTTTTTATATACTCTGCTTTAGTGTTTTCTCTCCATTTAACGAGGTTGGTAACATCCGCTTCCACAAAAGATGTCACGTGCGGAGAAGTGTGCTTAGACATGACCATATGGTCTGCTATCAACTTCCGCATCCTGTCCATTTCTACGATTTCATGATCACCACTAATGCTTTTTACTGCTGTTGCTGAAGTTGAGCTGACTGTTTCTTTAGCTTGCGGACTTGGTGTTGGCTCGAGGGCGGCGGCTTTCGAGTGACCGTTTACGGGAGCAGTTGAACGCGTTTCTAGGTAATACAGAATATCTTTTTTTGTAACTCGACCATTTGAACCCGTTCCGGCTATCAGCTCCAACTCGGCCATGGCCATATTTTCCTTTTTGGCTATGCTTTTGACCAAGGGGCTATAAAACCTGCCTGAGGAACTGCTTGAGTAATCGGCAGATACACTTACTGCCTGACGGCTTGGAGCAGACTCGGCCTTTATTTCGACGGGTTTTGGTTTTGTTGTTTCTTCTGTCTTTGAATCGAGATCAGAGGTATGGCCGTTCGATGATGGTTCCTCACCTTCGGTATTGATAATGGCGATGACCTTTCCAACTTCCACGACATCATCTTCATTGAACCGAATTTCAGCGATTGTTCCATCTACTGGAGAGGGTATTTCCGAATCCACCTTGTCAGTAGCAATTTCGAGAATGGTTTCATCTTCCGTGACGCTATCACCAACATTTTTTACCCACTTGAGGATAGTGGCTTCCATGATGCTTTCCCCCATTTTGGGCATTACTAACTCGAATTTGGCCATTTTCATTTGATTTAGGATGTAAAGTTAAGCCAATTATAGTTCAGTTAAAAACAATCTGAGACTATTCATAGCTGCTACTGAGGTATACTCAATATTTTTTAATCTGTCTTTTGAAAGCTGTAGTTTCCGTGTTTTCTTCTTCTCTTTATTTCCCCAGGCCAGCCATATTGTACCTACAGGTTTTTCGACACTGCCGCCACCAGGTCCTGCAATTCCAGAAACCGACACGCCAATAGCAGCTCCTGTTGCCTTGAGGACTCCATCAAGCATTTCCAGAACCGTTTCCTCACTGACGGCTCCATGTACTTTTAATGTTTGGGCTTTCACGCCGAGGAGATTTTTTTTCATATCATTGGAATAGCTCACTATGCTGCCAAGGAAGTAGCTTGAAGAACCGGATATACTGGTGATGCGGTGCGCCAGAAAGCCCCCTGTGCAAGATTCTGCTGTGGCCAGGCTAAGTCCTGTCTTTTCAAAGTCCCGCTTCAATGCTTCTTCAAGAATGATGTTGTCATAGCCGTATACTTTTATCCCGAGGCGTTCACTGATGCGATCCACAAAGCCATCCAGTTGATTTGAATATGCATTGGCTTCTTTTGTAGTAAGTCTCAATTTGACATGTCCAAGGCTGGGAAGATAAGCCAAGGAGATTTGCCTGGGGAGTTCATCTATTATATCCGAAACGAGCTCCACAAGTCTGGTTTCCCCTACACCGGCTGTTCGTATGGTACGGTAGTAAATACTGTCCAGTGAGGGAATGTTTTCTTTCAGCTCTGGCAACAATGCTTCGCTGAAAACATGTTTCATCTCATAGGGCACTCCTGGCATGGAAACGATCCATTGGCTGCCTTCTTTGAATAGCATACCCGGGGCGGTACCCATATTGTTCTTGAGCGTTACAATGTCAGAAGGCATGTAGCATTGCTGCCTGTGCAGCTCGGTCACGGGTATGCCAAGCTTATTGAAATAGGCGCAGATTTTATCGAAGAGTTCCTGGTCAAAAACCATATTGCGTTTGAAGTATTGAGCCAGGCTTTTCTTTGTGATGTCATCTTTGGTCGGTCCGAGGCCACCGGTTAATAAAACAATATCTGATATTGCCAGGCATTCATCCAGGGCGGATGAGATTGCTGGATCATCATCGGAAATAGACATCATTCTTACGACATCAATACCTAGATTCGTGAGTTGCTGACTTAGCCAGACACTGTTGCTGTCGATGATTTGTCCAATCAATATTTCGTCACCAATGGTAACTATGCAAGCTTTCATTCCAGGACTAATTCTATTTCGTGATTGTTATAGCTGCGTATGCCGTATAATGATTCAACAATCAACTTGCCTTCAGTGTTTACGCCGCGAATAATTCCTTTGAAGCATACGTTTTGTAGATCCTTGAAGCTGTGTTCTTCGTTTAATCCCCAGAGAGCCTGAATGTAATTCGCTTCCAATGCAGAATAATCGGATAGATAGTATTGTACTCGCTTGGGGAAAAAAGCACTCAAATCCTGTATCACAGATATCAGATTATACTCTGTCCCGGATTGCAGGTACAGACTTGTTGCATGTGGCAGGCTTTCGGGTATAGTGTCTTCATTTACATTTAAACCAATTCCGATAATTGAGTTTACAATAGATTTATTTCTGAGCTGATTCTGAATTAAGAGGCCCGCCAGTTTTTTATTATTGATGTAAATGTCATTGGGCCATTTGGCCTTTACTTCATGGTCAGCAACAAGCTTCGATATGAAATCTCTCAGGCTAAGGCAAATAGCCATATTCAGGTAAAAGTGCCTGGAAACGGGAATATCCATGAAGTGGATCAGGTATGACAAACTGATGTTCTTTTCGCGTCCGCTGTACCAAAATCTGCCAATTTGTCCTCTTCCTTGGGTCTGATTGAAGGTATAGACACACAAATTCTCGGCTGGATTGTTTTTTGATATTAAAGAATGGACGAATGCATTGGTGGATGCAATTGAGTCCAGATAAATATGCCTTTGAATTAGTGAATGGGTCAGAGAACTCAATGAAAGAACTTTATTTATGTAATTTTGAAAATGCTAAATACCTGAAAAATTTGCAAGAAAAGACAGCGCAGCAAGAAAAACATTTAAGCACTACCCAAATTACTGAACTTATCGTTGACAGTATCCAGGATATTAAAGGCAAAAACATCGTAAGTCTTGATCTTCGGGAACTGGATGATGCTCCGACAGATTATTTCATTATTTGTGAAGGTGATTCAAGCACTCAGATAAGCGCGATTGCCAATAATATCGTTAAAAGGCTCAAAGAAGAAGCAGGGCTAAGGCCATCGCATGTGGAAGGAAAACAGAGCGGCACCTGGGTACTTGTCGATTATTTTGATGTTATCGTCCACGTATTCTATCCTGAAACCAGAAGATTTTATGAAATTGAAGAATTGTGGAGCGATGCCAAGCAGACGGAATATCAAAATATTTAGGCTTTGAATGAACGATATTCAGGCCTGAAGATTATATACATAACATCTCCGGAAAACAATCAGGAAAGAATCTCTGAAGTTAAATAACAAGAAAGAACTAGAATGTCAGATAAAAAAAAGGAAGATAAGAATCCGAAAAAGTTTCCGCTCAATTCATACTGGATATATGGTCTGATTATATTCATCATCTTATCCATGAATGTGATCACGCTATTGGGTGGCAAGACGGACGAACTGAGCCTGAATCGCTTTAAGGATATTGCCAAGAAGGGCCATATTGACAAGGTCATTGTCGTGAATAAGGAAGTGGCGAGGATATATCTTAAAAAGGAATACCTTGATAAATACCCGGAGTTTACAGAGTCAAAATTCAAGCTGCAGCAGCCCCATTACACGATGAATATCGGCGATGTTAATCTCTTCTATAAGATGGTCGACGAAGATATCAATACAGATCCCAACAAGCCGCTTATTGATCCAAAATTCGTTAACGAGACCAATTACTTATCCCAGATACTAAGCTGGGTTATACCTTTTGCCTTGATAATAGGTTTATGGGTATTTTTTATGAGGCGGGTAGGCTCCGGCCCTGGAGGTCCGGGAGCACAGATCTTTAATATAGGAAAGTCGAAGGCCACACTCTTTAATAATGATGATGCCCAGGTAAGCGTGACATTCAAGGATGTGGCAGGCCTTGAAGAAGCCAAGGAAGAAGTTATGGAGGTGGTGGATTTTTTAAAAAATCCCAAAAAATATACTTCACTGGGCGGTAAGATCCCTAAAGGGGTATTGCTTGTAGGCCCTCCCGGCACAGGAAAAACACTACTGGCTAAAGCTGTGGCAGGAGAAGCAGGGGTGCCGTTCTTTTCGATTTCGGGTAGTGATTTTGTGGAAATGTTTGTTGGTGTTGGTGCCTCAAGAGTGCGTGACCTTTTCAAGCAAGCGAGAGAAAAAGCACCGTGCATTATTTTCATAGATGAAATCGATGCCATCGGCAGGGCAAGGGGCCGATCTGCTTTCCAGGGAGGAAACGATGAAAGAGAAAACACCCTGAACCAGTTGCTGGTAGAGATGGATGGATTTTCAACAGATAAAGGAGTTATCCTGATGGCGGCCACCAACAGGCCAGATATATTGGACAATGCTCTGCTCAGGCCGGGACGATTTGACCGTCAAATTGGTATTGACAGACCCGACTTGCAGGGGCGGGAAGCTATTTTCAAGGTACACCTTAAGTTTATCAAAACTTCAGCAGAAGTCGATCCTTATATTCTAGCTGAGATGACTCCGGGATTTGCCGGGGCTGAAATTGCAAATGTATGTAATGAAGCAGCCCTGGTGGCGGCTCGTAACAATAAGAAAGCGGTTGAAATGGATGATTTCAACTATGCACTTGACCGGGTTATCGGGGGTCTTGAAAAGAAGAACAAGATCATATCACCTAAAGAAAAAGAGATTATCGCATATCATGAGGCAGGACATGCCGTCTGTGGATGGTATTTACAACACGCTTCCCCTCTTGTGAAAGTGACAATTGTTCCTAGGGGTATAGGTACGCTCGGGTATGCCCAGTACCTTCCGAAAGAAGAGTACATTACAAGAACAGAGGCATTGCTGGACAGGATGACAATGACTCTTGGTGGTCGCGCCGCAGAGAAGATTGTTTTTGACAAGATATCTACAGGTGCTCAGAACGATCTTGACCAGGTTACCAAGATGGCATATTCAATGATCTCTGTATTTGGTATGAACGATAAAGTGGGTAATGTTTCGTTTTACGGCATGTCTCAGGACAACTTCAATAAGCCGTATTCAGATGAGACGGCCAAGCTGATTGACGAAGAGGTTAGGAAACTTATAGAACGCCAATATGCCTCGGCACAGGCACTGCTTACCGAGAAAAGAAAGGAGCTTGATATCATAGCAAATCAATTGCTTGAGAAAGAGCTTATTCTCAAGTCAGATGTCGAGAGACTTGTAGGCAAGAGGCCGTTCCCTGAAAAGGAGGAGTTCAAGCCACTTATTGATAGAAGCAGCAGCAAATACGAGGAATTGTTTAACGAGGATCAGGAAGGTTCTCAGGAAGTGAAAGAGGAAGACGAAGTGGTTTCATAATGCCATTCAATGATTACTCAGGATCATTGAATAGGCACATATGTAAATCTTTTGGGTACTATTCCAACACAGCAACAGTTCTGTCAATCAAACGGAAGCCATTACCGTGGATATTTACTATTTCCAGGTTTTCGTCCTTGCTAAGGTATTTTCTCAGTTTTGTAACAAAGACATCCATACTTCTTGCCGTGAAATAATTGTCTTCACCCCAAATTTTGGTAAGGGCCTTTGAACGTGGAAGAACGTCGTTCTTGTGGATGCAAAACATTCTAAGCAAATGCGCCTCCTTCGGTGAGAGGTTATCCTTACTTACTTGACCATCCGGGTCTGTATAAGTTAATATGCGGAGCGGATAATTGAACACAAAGTTTCCAAGCTTAAATTCTTTGATATCTTTTTCTTCATCCTCTGTTTTTCCACCGGCCCTTCGCAAGATGGCCTGGACCCGCAGAAGCAGCTCTTCTGAATTGAACGGTTTAGTAATGTAATCATCTGCTCCAATCTTAAAGCCTTCAAGGACATCTTCTTTGAGCGACTTGGCAGTCAGGAAGATGATTGGTACCTCACTGTTTTTTCCCCGTATCTCTTTTGCCAGCGTAAAGCCATCTTTTTTGGGCATCATCACATCAAAAATGCAAAGATCGTATTCCCCTTTATTGAATTTGAGCAAGCCTTCGTCGCCATCTTTGGCCAAATCTACTGTATAGCCATGCATTTCGAGGTATGACTTTAGAACATCTCCGAAGTTCTGATCATCTTCTACCAGTAAAATTCCTTGGGTCTTTTTGTCTTCCATTGTATCTGATTTTTATGTTCTTATTGATTATTTTCTTTTATCTGCCCTTACATTTAAAAGGAAAAAAGGCAGTGAATGTACTCCCTTTGTCCAATTCAGAATCGACGCTTATAGTTCCATTGTGTGCACTTACCAGCGCCTTTACATAACTCAAGCCTAGACCAAAGCCTTTCACATCGTGCCTGTTTCCGGTGTGTACACGATAAAACTTGTCAAATATATGTTTGATGGCTTCCTTGCTCATGCCAATTCCTTTATCACTGACAATAAGCTCTACACCATCCTTTACATTTCGCGTTGAAATTAAGATTTCCGGAATGTCTGTCGAATATTTTTCGGCGTTATCCAGCAAATTATAGACGATATTAGAAATATGGGTCACATCTGCTCTGATAACAGGACTTTGCGCATCCAGTTCAGTGGTCAAGACACCTTGTCTTTTCGCAATTTTCAGTCGTGAGTTCTCGGCGGCTTTGTAAACGACAGTGTTGATATTGACCTCGGTCAGGTTGAGCTGAAAGTCCTGTTTGTCAATTCTTGCCATTTGCAAAACTTTTTCGACCTGGTCCAGCATGCGCTTATTCTCTTGTTTAATGATGCCTGCGAACCGGCTCACCTTATCCGGTTGTGTGACTACAGAATCATTGGTGATAGAGTCAGCGGCAAGAGAGATAGTGGCTATCGGTGTTTTAAACTCATGAGTCATATTGTTGATAAAGTCGGTCTTCATTTCAGAGACTTTCTTTTGTCGTAAGATCACATAAATGGTATAGGCAAAGCAAAAGACAACGAGGCCGGTGAAGAGAAATGATGTCAGCATCGATGGCAGCACCTGGGCCCAGAGAAAACTCCTTTTATTTGGAAAGAATATTCTTAAGTGTCCCGGAGAGCCTTCTTCTAGAAAGAGACTTACCTTGTAGGGAGAGTTTTCAAGTCCCTTATTATTTCTTATCTCACTGCTGGCATCACCCACAAGCGGAACGGCAAACACGCCATTTCTGATAATGAATTCATTGGTCGCGTTTGAAAAAATGCCATAATCATATTTAATTTTGATTCCCTGGTCTGCAAGTTCAACACGGAGGTAATTGTCCAGTTTGTTTCTATCGATTGATTCCAGTAAGTATTCTGGCGAAATCTGTTGGAGGGCACTTTCAATCGCCAGGCTGCGCATGCTGCGCTTATTAGATGAAATGTATTCGTTGAGCAAGGATTCGTTTTTTCCAAATATGGACTTCTTGCTTTTTATCCACTGTTCTACAAAATCCTTGGTATCCGTATCGCTTTTGAGTTGTGCTTTGACATTATTGAGTGCCATATATACACGGTCGTCAAAGTTTTTTTCATCCAGATCTACCTGAGCTTTGATCCATATAAGCTGGGTCAGAGCAATGCCAATGAGGGCAATGCTCATGAGTATTATTATGGCCCAAATCATTTTTCTGTTCATACAAAAAGCTCAGACAAGATAAGCGATAAAACAAAGTTATGTGTTCAAGTACTGCATTTCATATCTTTAACTGCGATTTAACCCAATTGTTACAGTAAGCTTAGCAGATGAAAAAAATAGAACACCTTGGAATTGCAGTCAAGAATCTTGAAGAGAGCGAAAAACTTTTTGAAAGCCTATTAAACACACACGTTTATAAAAGGGAATATGTCGAAGAGCAAAAAGTAACCACCAGCTTTTTGAGAGCTGGCAACAACAAGATCGAATTGCTAAAAGCTAGCTCAAGCGATAGCGTTATCAACAAATTTATAGAGAAGCGCGGTGAAGGACTTCACCACGTTGCCTTTTCAGTGAGTGATATCCGATACGAGATGGCGCGACTGACAAAGGAAGGCTTTACCCTTCTTAGCGAAGAACCCCAGAATGGGGCAGACAATAAACTTGTCTGCTTTCTGCACCCCAAGGAAGCCAATGGTCTTCTCGTAGAATTGGTGCAGGATGCCGACTAGTTATCGTTCCAATAAAAGCTGTAAAAATCCGTTCCAGTCATAGTCTTTGTGATATCAATCATCCAATAGTGCCAAGCTCATTAACCGACACCCTTTCTGAGTTGCCCCTTCAATAGACGTATAACTGGTCGCGTAAGAGGCGCAAGTCTATAATTAAGGCACTGTTTTTGTTATAATTATAAATTATAAATAGTTGTTATATGAATAGAGCGCTCGCAGCCTTTGTAATTTTGATGATTCATAATGTGTTGATGGCTAATAATCCCAGCATCAATTACATTTCCCAATACAAGCAAATCGCAGTCAGTGAGATGCAACGTACAGGTATACCTGCCAGTATCAAAATGGCACAAGCCCTTTTGGAGTCAGGGGCAGGCAGAAGCACATTAGCTAGGGAAGCCAACAACCATTTTGGTATAAAATGCGGCGGCGTATGGGAAGGAGACACCTTTTACCGGGAAGATGACGATTACAAAAACGGAAAACTCATAAAATCCTGTTTCAGGAAATTTGATTCAGCCATGGAGTCTTTCATGGCGCATAGTGAATTCCTGGTCAAACAAAACAGGTACCGATTCCTTTTTGACTATAAAACGACCGACTATAAAGCCTGGGCTAAAGGACTACGAACGGCGGGCTATGCTACAGATAAAACCTATGCAAATAAGCTGATTGATATAATAGAAAAGTATGAGCTCTACGAGTTGGATAGCGGACATACGGTTTTTGAGGATGAGCCAATCCTTGCAGATACAGGTATCGAGGAAGGTGAGGCTGACAGCTCAAATGATGTCGCAGCAGTGAATACTAAAACTACTGAGGCATCTCATACAAATGCAACAAGCAGCCAACGACGCTACAGGGTAAATATAAATGCAAAGCATCATACCGTTCGTGAAGGCGAGACCCTGGCTGAGATCGCTTACCTTTATGGCCTGGATGAATCCAGCCTGAGATTGCGAAACAGGCTTCCCAAGGATGCAGAGCCCTTAAGAGGTGAAAAGCTGAATCTCAAAAAGAAGATCCGTCTGCTCAAGAGACCTGAATTCACGCGCTTCAGCGATGGTACCATGGCCTCAAGCGATCCGAATTTTATATTTTAAATTAGCGACAAAAATACGCCATGCGAATACTGATCCTGGCAGCCTTTCTCCTGTCATTGCCATTCACTTTGGCATCTCAATCTGAAGAGGTAGGCGGTTTCTTCTTTGGTCCCAAGCTAGGCCCAACAATTGGGATGCAAAATTGGGACGGATTTGACCGAAGGGTCATGTTCAATTATCATGGAGCTGTTTTTATCGAAAGTATTGATCCTGATTTCAAAGGCTCATTTTTTGGGCAATTGGGCTATCATTCTCGAGGTAGTGGATTGAACGTGATTCGCTTAAACGGTTTTAGCAACAGCCAGTCCTTTATTTTTAACAACCTAAGTCTGATGGCGGGTGCTAAAAAGAGGCTTTTGACCAAGAGCCTGAAGACGCCATATTACTTTGTGGGCGTAAGGGCAGAATATCAATTGTCCAATAATTTGGAGGATGTTCAGGCGCGCTATAGCAATCCTTTCTTTCCTTTCCCGGTTTATGTCAACAAATGGACATATGGAATTTCATTTGGAGGGGGGATAGAATTTCTTGGTTCCGAATATGTACAGCCTGCTATTGAAATGTCCATCAGTCCGGATTTATCTTTTCAGTATCAGCAGCCTGGCGGCATTACGGTCACGAATCCATTCAATGGACAGCCAGTAAGCTTATCCGAGAGGAAGATCAGAAACATTACCCTGGAAATCAGCTTGTCGATCCGCTTTTTAAGAAAAGTGGTTTATATCAATTAAAATCAAGTGTGTAGGCAAGACCCAGGGAAATGTATTTAGCCCTCTGATCAAAGGACTGTGAATCGCCCCTGTAATAAATGTATTCAGCTACACCGTGAAAGCGTTCTTCAAATAGTATTTCAAACATCAGCCTGTTGTGCGTAATTGAAAAGCTGATGTGATAACCTGTCGTAAACATATTACGCCTTTCCTCAAGTTCACGGATAGACTCAAATACCGTATTTTCTGAGACCAGAAACGACAGGCTGGGCCCGGCACCAAAGCGCATGTTTTTCAATTTTAATCCCGCTTCCATCGGAAGCAACAAAGTGCTGCTTCGTTTTAATTCTGGAGAGTAGTGTGTGTTGGCATAATCCAGAAAATCCCGAAAGCTGAAGCGTGTCTGTATACGGCGATAAGCCAAGCCTAATTTTACATAGGCGCGTTCATTGCTCAGGCTGGCAAAAAGCTCAGGAACTGGAGACACATCTTCTTCTATAAATCGAATTTTATGACTCAGAAAATCTTGGGTATCATCGTAGGACAGCTCCTGGGCCTGACTCATGCTCAGAAAATACGAGGCTTTGATGCCTACGGTCAATTGCGATTTGAGTGATTCTCCAGTGCTTAGAAAAATGAATAAGCCGAGAATCAGCCGAATGGTATATTTATATCGATAGAAGCTCACTGCAGGAAGGGGTTACGTAATTTCTCTTCAATAATAGTTGTTGATGGGCCATGCCCCGGATAAACCGTTACATCATCACCCAAGGGATAATATTTTTCTTTGATGCTTTTAATCAAGGTGTCAAAGTCACCACCCGGCAGGTCTGTCCTTCCTATACTGCCCTGAAACAAAACATCACCGGCGATCAATTGCTTGGACTCACGGTGATAAAAAGATATACTGGCCGGTGAATGGCCAGGTGTAAAAAGAACTTCAAGGCTTGTATCACCAAAGCTGACAGCATCTCCTTCATCGAGGAACGAGTCTATAGGAACAGACTCGGTGTAGGACATACCGTACATCTGTGCCAGCATTTTATTGGCCTCTAGTACCGGCAGCTCTCCTTTATGACTCTCAAGCGAAAGATTGTACCTCTCGGCAACGAAATGGTTTCCGAGAACATGATCTATATGACAGTGGGTATTCAACAAGCGTTTTGGCGTTAATCCTTGTGCGTCAATGTACTCTACCAGGATGCCTTCTTCCCTGGCATTGCTGCATCCCGGATCAATAATGACACAATCCCCTGTCTCATCATGCAGGATATATGTGTTTTCCATGAAATCGTTGAAACAAAAAATCCCTATCTCCATAATTACTTCTTTGTGAAGCTCAACCAAAGGAAGCACTTTTGGTTTAGCTTAAGGACGCTTTGATGTTTTCTTTTACAAATTATCGTTATTTAATAGATAAAATAAGAGCTATTGAGCAAAATGCCTTATTTTCCATACGAATGAAGTATACATTTCTCACGGTAGTCTTATGTCTAATTTTTGGCGGAACAGAATTGTATTCCCAGGCCATAAATACCCCATTCGGAAAAAACAGGGTTCAGTATCATAATGATTTTGATGCCTGGACACGATATGAAACCGAGAACTTTGTCACATACTGGTATGGGAAGTCCCGTAATATAGCGCAGGCTGTCATTCAAATGGCAGAACTTGATCACGATGAGGTGCAAAAAGTACTTGAACACAGTATTACTGATAAGATTGAAATCATTGTCTACATTGATCTGACGGACCTCAAGCAAAGCAATATCGGACTTGAAGAGGCATTTACCAATAATGCGGGGCGAACCAAAATCCAAGGTCATAAGATGTTTGTCTATTTTGATGGCAATCACCTTAATTTGCGGAAGCAGATAAAGCAGGGTATAGCCCAGGTATACCTTAATTCAATTCTATATGGATCAAGTTTCCAGGAGATAGTACAGAATGCCCTACTGTTAAACTTACCCAATTGGTTTGGAGAGGGCATTGTATCCTATGCATCAAGTCCCTGGGATTATGAGATCGATGATGAACTGAGAGACCTCCTTTTGAATGAACCGCGCTATGAAAAATTTGAGAAGTTTGCTGACGAGCACCCCAGGGCTGCCGGGCATGCGATGTGGCATTATATTGCTTTAAAATACGACCCCGCTACAATTGCCAACCTTATCTATTTAACGCGGATAAACCGCAACCTGGAAAACAGTTTTCTTTTTATCCTGGGAGAGAGTTTTGAAAAGGTAGGAAAAGATTTTTACGAATACTATATCAGCAAGTACAGTTCCGAGAAAGGCCGGTTTACTAGAACGCAGGAACTTGACCGGCTGAAGTTTAAAAACAAGAAGGGCGTTCCACTTTCTGTTATAAAGGAAAGTCCTGATGGCAAGTATCTTGCTTATGTAATAAACCAGGATGGCAAGGCTCGATTATATGTCCGGAATCAACAGACGGGAGAGGAAAAGAAGGTGTTCAAACTGGGGTCCAGGAATAAATTCCAGGAGCCCGATTATAACTACCCACTCATAGCCTGGCATCCCCAAAAGGCAGAGTTGTGTGTGGTCTATGAAAAAAGAGACATTATCCGACTGCGACAGATATTCATTCCCGATGGGTCCTACGAAGATGAAGACCTGACGCAGGACTACCAGAGGGTATACAGTATGGAATATATAGATAATGACCGGCTGTTATTTTCCGCGGCAAAAGATGGGTTTTCCGAAATCTATATTTACAATAAACGCTTGAGAAATTCCGAACGACTCACCAGGGATTTCTATGATGACCTGGATGCTATACCTGTAAACTATTTTGGAACCACCGCTATACTGTTCAGGTCAAACAGGGAGGATAGCCTTGAGGAGAAGAGGGTGCTTGACACGATTCTGCCTCTAAATGAATTTGACCTTTTCCTCATGTATAATTTGGAGGACGAACCGCAATTAAAAAGACTGACCAACACACCTGAATTTTCTGAACAGAGCCCAAGACTGTATGATGAAGACAAGGTTATGTACCTGTTGCCGTCTACAGGTATTCTGAACGCTTATGTTTTAGATATTGAGTCTGGTGAAAAAAGGGCTGTCACCAACTTTGAACGCAACATCATAATTCATGAACCCGGGCGATCGACGGGCAGATATTATTTCAGCTATTATGATGACGGAGAATATAAGGTGTTTTCAAAAGTCATCGACCAGGAAAAGGCAAGGGCACCGGCAGCTACTGAGTTTAGGCAAGGAGAAAACCGCCATCAGGCAGATGTTTTTATTCCGTTCATTGATCCTATAGAAGAAATTGAGGCAACAGACGGCATGAAGTTTCAAAGTGAATTTCCGGACCCTCAAAACATGGAGTCGTTGGATGAAATTATAAAAGAAGGAGAGGAAAGTTCTTCGGTTTTCGATAAATATTTCAAGGATTATTATTCTTCCACACTCCAGGATGGTAAGCGCATAATAAAATACAGTCCGATGAGGGCAACGGCGTCAAGGCTTAAATTCAAGCTTAATGACTTCACCACCAGAATGGACAACAGTATACTTTTTGAGGGGCTTGAAAGTTATACCGGCCAGGACCAGGAGTTGACTAATGTGCCTCTGGGATTACTTTTCAAGGCTACCATAAAGGATCTTTTTGAAGACTATGAAATCCAGCTTGGATTAAGGGTTCCGACCAGTTTTAATGGCTATGAATATTTTGGTGTTTTTGACAATAAGAAATACCTGATCGATAAGAGGTTTGCTTTCTACAGGAAGGCAGAGACAAATATTATCGATCCGGAAAGTTTTCCAGTTCAACGCGATAAAAGGCATACCGTATTGGGACTTTATCAGTTAAGGTATCCCTTCGATATTTACACCAGCCTCAGGATGACTGCGACACTTAGATTTGACAAATACATCAGACTTTCTGTAGACCCTGTTTCGTTAAACGAGCCCTTTGTTAATGAAAAGCGCTTAAGCCTCAAAGCTGAATACATTTTCGATAATACCTTAGACATCAGTCTTAATATCAAAAATGGAACACGGTACAAGGCCTATATTGAATTCATCAATGAGTTTGACCTTCAGCTGACGGATGGCTTTGAGCTTGACCCATCAAAAGCCTATACTGCCGTTTTCGGATTTGATGCCAGGCATTACGTTCCGATTCTGAGACATGCGGTACTTGCATTACGAGGAGCTGGTGCCAGTTCAGTGGGCAGCAGCCGAATAGTATATTACCTGGGTGGTATGGAGAATTGGCTTTTCAACCAATTCGATGAAAGCATACCGGTGCCTGGCGCCGGGGGCTCTTCGTATAAGGTTTTAGCCCCACACCTGAGAGGCTTCAAAAACAATATCCGTAATGGCAATTCTTTTTTACTGAGCAATGTGGAACTGAGGGTGCCTGTCTTCAGGTTTTTCAGCAGAAGACCGACGGGTAATGGCTTTTTCAAAAACTTACAGGTAACAGGCTTTTTTGATGCAGGCTTTGCCTGGTATGGAATTGGTCCTAACGCAGAAGATAATCCATTGAATACCATCACTGTTTCCAACCCACCTGATAACCCCGTTGTTACTCTTGACGGCAGGTATTTCAGGGATCCCCTCGTTATGGGATATGGATTTGGTTTCAGAACAACATTACTGGGCTATTATCTCAAATTCGATTATGCTTGGGGACTTGAGACGGGTCAGAGGCTGGACCCAAGGTATTATTTCAGCCTTGGCATGGATTTTTAAACAATATTCTCAGAAACCAAAGAAAAAAACAAGATCATGCGGATTTCTCTGATAATTTTCATCAGCCTGTTGTTGTTTGCCTGCCGAGAGGAAGACAAAACGACAGAGTCTTTTGATGTAACCATACATCTTAATCGCGACCCTGGACAGATTAATCCTTTTTATGCGACAACAAGTCTTGGTAGAGAAGTTTACCAGTATATATTCACACCCCTGGCTGACTTTCATCCGGATGATCTGGAACTATCCCCGATATTGGTGGAGTCTCTGCCAGAATCGATTGATACCATGATATTAGGAGAATCACTTGTTTATTATGATATAAACCTGAAAGATGATGCGAAGTGGTCAGATGGTAAACCGCTATGTGCTCAAGATTACTTTTTTACAGTGCAAATGATAAAGCATCCTTTATCAGAGATTTCCGCATGGAAGCCCTACTTCGCACCCATGAAAAAACTGGAAATGTCTCGTACGGACAGCACAGCCCTCAGAGTTTATTTTGATGCTGACTATATGTTGTCACGTGAAGTAGCCTTAACAACGTTTGTAATGCCGGCGCATATCTATGACCCTGAGGGGGTATTAACTCTGGATGGCAGGGCTTTGATTTCTGAGTCCTACGAGATACAGGACAGCGCAGAGATTAAAGTTGTGGAAAACACAAACGCTAGCGTAAATGCCAAAACAGATGTTGTCCAATTGGGTCCATATACATTAACAGATTTCCAGACTGATGAATACATCATCCTTACTGCCAAGGAAGATTATTGGGGTGCTGATCATTCCGATAATGTGTTTCTCCAACAAAACCCCCAACGCATCATTTTCAGAATAGTGCCAGATGAGCTAAGCGCTATCAATATGGCGAGAGATGGAGGCCTCGATTTTATCAGGTTTCGATCCAGCAAACGCTTTCTTGAACTTAAAGAAGACAGTGTATTTTCTGCAAAGTGGGGTTTTTATACATCTCAAATCATGCAATACTACTACCTGGCAATGAATAATCAAACCGGGCCGCTTAGTGACAAGCTTGTAAGGAAGGCCATGAGTCACCTTGCTGATGTCGATGATTATATTGATAATATCGATCGGGGTTTAGGCACTAGAACAATAGGGCACTTTAACCCGACCAAGTCTTATTATAACAATGAGCTGGAACCAATATCCTATGACCCTGAAAAGGCTAAGTCATTGCTCGATCAGGCAGGCTGGAAAGATGATGATGGGGATGGTATTCGTGAAAAGAAGAATGGCAACGTTGTTAATAAGCTAAAGCTTGATTTTTACATTACGGGCAGTGAGTTGAGCCAGAAGATAGCACTCTTGTTTCAGGAAGCCGCTAAATCTGTGGGGGTAGAGATTAATATAGTAGCCAAAAATATGTCGTTGATACGAAGGGAGAACCTGAGCAACTTCAATTTTGACTTTGCGGCTTTGGCAAAAGGAACGGATGCGGCACCGGATGACCCATACTCAATGTGGCATTCGGATAATGCCATTCCAGGCACCGCCAATAATTCGGGTTATGCCAACCCGGAAGCAGACAGGTATATCGAGCTGATCAGGAATACCAGGCTTTCCAGTGTTCGAAAGGAAGCATATTTGAAATTCCAGGAGCTTATTTATGAAGACCAGCCGGTTATATTCCTATATAGCCCACTCCAAAAAATGATCATAAACAGCAGGCTGCAAGCTAAGACGACGGCGAAAAGGCCCGGCTATCTGGCGAACTCTTTTGATCTGGCAAAGTAATCTGAATAAGATTTCATAGTTTAGTCAAAAGCTTTCATCGGTGTTCAGCTACTTTACGAAGCGCCTTCTTTTGATTATTCCTACACTGATCCTGATCAGCATCATTGCTTTTGCATTAAGCAAAATGACGCCCCAGGATACAGTTATTTCTGTATTGCAGCTCAGAGGGATTGACCAGGAGAACATAACTGCAAGGCAGTACGCAGAATGTTACAGGGACCTGGGCTATGATAAGGCGTTATTTTACTTTTCCATTGTCCCAGACCATTATCCGAAGACCAGCAACAAAATTCCGGATCCTGATTCCAGGAAACTGTATAAAGCCCTTCTTAAGAAGGGTGTCCCACACATGCATGCAGAAAACTACCTGGACCAGCTTCAGGCGGTAGAGAACCGGCTTAAAGCGAAAGCTGATTCGGACAGCCTTATTCTCTTAAACAATATAGGAGCTGATGCAGAGCGCTTTGCAGCGTATATGGGAGAAAAATATGACTCGAAGCTTGAAAATTCAATGTTCTATCCTACCATCCGGTGGCATGGCCTGAATAATCAATACCATGATTGGTTGAAGCAGATATTTTATGAAGGCTTTGGTCCTTCGATTACTGATGGGAAACGGGCAGTGGAAAAGGTTGGTAAATCCATACAATGGACATTAAGCTTTACACTTGTTGATTTGTTTTTGAGCATCTTACTTGGTATTTCAACAGGGGTCTACCTGGCCTATAAGCCCCAAGGGCGCATTCAGACAGTGTTGAGGCAGGTATTATATTTTTTTTACGCCTTACCTGTTTTCTGGTTGGCGACAATACTGGTTGTGTATTGCACGACAGACGATTACGGATCCTGGACCAATATATTTCCTTCAATAGGAATGGATATTTATCCAGGCAAGAGTACGCTGGAGCATATAGCACTGAATGCATCCAAACTTATACTGCCAATTATTTGTCTTACCCTTCACAGCCTGGCTTACGTTTCGCGGATAGTGGAAAATAGCCTTAATGAAGAATTCAGGAAGGACTACGTTTTGCAGGCGTATTCCATGGGATTGGAAAAATGGGAAATATTGACAAGGAAGGTATTAAGGAATGCTATGATTCCTTCGATTACTTTATTTGTTGCCGCCTTTGCAGCAGCTTTTTCGGGGTCGCTTGTTATAGAGGTAATTTTTAATATTCCCGGGATGGGGAGGCTCCTTTATAATGCTCTACAAATTGCGGATTGGAATGTAGTCTTCTGCATTTTGATTTTGCTTTCATTTATAACTATAGTAGCCTATCTGGCAGGAGATCTTCTGTACGCTTTCTTTAATCCTAAAATTAAGTACAGGGCATGAGATGGTTTTCGACTAAGATGTCAATTCAACTGGGTCGGGCACAGAAAACAGGCTTGATCATTTTTGCCGTTGTTGCATTGCTGCACAGCTTTATTGCCAATGAAGACTACATACTTGCGAAGACATCATCAGGTATCCAGTTTTTTTACGAAGGGGATGCTGACTGGGGCGTAAAAGCCATTGTGCCGTATTCAGCATCCTCAATTGACAGGGCAAACAGGCTTAGAGGACCTTTTGATTCACAGGAGGTACAGTCATTATATTACCGGCATTGGCTGGGCACGGACGATATCGGAAGGGATGTGTTGGCCGGTCTTATCCATGGGACGTATATAGCCTTACAGGTAGGCTTTTATTCAATGCTTATCAGTTTGTTCATTTCCTTTGTTCTAGCGTACTTGGGCGCTTATCACGGGGACAAAGGAATCAGGATAGAAACGAGAATGATTTTTCCTGCTGTTTTAATTTCGGCTTTATTCCTGTTTTATGCCAGTTACACCAGTACATGGTCCGGCATAATACTTATGGCCGCAATAATAATGATGTGGATTTACTTGGCTAATCGAAAATCCAGCATTATTTCAAGGACAAAGGGTGTCCCGTTTGATCTGGCCATTCAAAGACTCATTGACATTGTTGACTCTATGCCTGGTTTATTTCTTATTCTCATACTACTAACCTTATTTGCGGAACCATCTATTGCCAATGTGATATTGGTAATAGTCTTTTTAAGATGGCCCGTAGTGACAAGACACCTGAGAGCTGAAATATTAAAAATTCGCGAGGAGGAATATATTCTATCTGCAAAGTCTGCAGGTCAGAAGGATATAATAATATATCTGAAGCATGTCTTGCCGATGGCGTTTTCACCGATTATAATAGTAGCCTCTTTTGGTATTGCCGCTGCTATTCTGACAGAATCTACTTTATCTTTTCTGGGTATAGGAATTCCTCTTGATGAAGTTAGTTGGGGCAGTCTAATCAAGCGCGCTCGATTCAACTTCCAGGCATGGTGGATGGCTCTTTTCCCGGGCTTGGCTATTTATCTTGTCGTCATACTTTTTAATTCGGTAGGAGAGAGAGTTAATGCCAGGATGAGGGGTTTGGATCTATGATACTATCTGTTGGAACGCATTTTCTTGCGCTCTTTTTTTGAAAACAAGCTCGAATCACCGCGCTTTTTAGAGAGATTGCCGTGCTTGTCTGTTTTTGCCTGGTATTTATCTTCCAATTGACATCCCTCAGCTGTTTTACAAGAGCTGAACTGCGTTGTGGATAGGAAAAAGCATAGGAAAATGCCGAAAAATTTGATGTATTTCTTCATTAAAAGAAAATTCTGGAAAGCTCGAAATAGCAAGATTTATACGTAAGAAACAAGAAAAAATGCCGAAAAATTGCTCAAATGCTTATAAATAGGGCTTTTTTAAGGATAAAATACATTATAAATTTTGATAATATTTAGCATTAATCTACATTTACACTGTTTTTAAATTATTTATTTAATAAAAAATGAACTCATGAATAAGGGAGATTTAATTAAAGTTGTTGCTGATAGCGCCAATATCACTCAATCTCAAGCATCCGATGCTGTTCAAGCCGTATTCGATTCAATCGAAAAAACACTTAAGAGTAAAGATAAAGCTTCTTTCGTTGGTTTTGGCACATTCTCTACTTCACACAGAAGTGCAAGAGAGGGAAGAAATCCATCTACAGGAGCAACAATCCAAATACCTGCTAAAAATGTTGTAAAGTTCAAGCCAGGTAAAGCATTGTCTGATGCTGTAAACTAATACAGTTCAAAGAGATATTGTTTTTAAAAGGGCAAGCTTTCAAGGCTTGCCTTTTTCATTTTTTTCTAAAGCCAATTCTTAGATGCAAGCTGATATTCAAAAGCTGAGGGATATCGCCAGTCAGGTCCGAAGAGATATTATACGCCAGGTGTCTGCAGTCAATTCAGGACACCCCGGCGGAAGCCTGGGATGCGCTGATTTTTTTACAGCAATGTATTTCAATATTCTTAAGCGTGATTCTTCATTCAATATGGAGGCTCACGATGAGGATATGTTTTTTCTTTCAAACGGGCACATCTCCCCGGTGTGGTATAGTGTTCTTGCGCGCAGTGGACATTTTCCGGTCGAAGAACTCAACACATTCCGAAAACTGAATTCCCGATTACAAGGCCACCCCGCCACCCATGAAGGATTGCCTGGAATCCGGATAGCGTCAGGTTCTTTGGGACAAGGATTGTCGGCTGCCATTGGAGCAGCCTTAGCCAAAAAGCTGAATGGTGATGACAGACATGTCTTTGTGCTGATGGGTGATGGCGAGCTCCAGGAGGGCCAGGTATGGGAGGCTGCTATGTTTGCGGCACACCACAAAGTGGATAACCTGATTGCCGTAGTGGATTGGAATGGACAGCAAATTGATGGTCCCAACGATGAGGTTATAAGCCTTGGCGACCTGCCTGCTAAATGGCAATCTTTTGGATGGAAGGTCTGCCATATGGATGGTCATGATTTCGACAGCATTTTTCATGAAGTGCAGGAAGCGCGCAATGATACAGGAAAAGGCCAACCCCAGGTCATCCTGATGAAAACCATAATGGGTAAGGGTGTTGATTTTATGGAAGGAACCCATCACTGGCATGGTAAAGCACCGAATGCCGAACAAACCGAGATAGCCTTGTCACAACTTAAAGAAACACTAGGAGATTATTGACATGTTGGATAAATACACATATACACAAAAGAAAGCAACGCGTGACGGTTTTGGAGCAGCCATGACCGAACTGGGACGTGAAAACAAAAATGTTGTAGCCATGTGCGCGGACCTTGCGGGATCCCTGAAGCTGGATAATTTTATTGAGGAAAACCCGGAAAGGTTTTTTCAGGCGGGCATTGCTGAAGCTAATATGATGGGTATTGCTGCAGGACTTGCTACTGCCGGCAAGATTCCATTTACATCTACATTCGCAAATTTCAGTACGGGGCGGGTGTATGATCAAATCAGGCAATCGATTGCTTATTCGCATAAGAATGTCAAGATCTGTGCATCGCATGCAGGATTGACATTGGGTGAAGATGGTGCAACGCATCAGATTTTGGAAGATGTAGGCATGATGAAAATGTTGCCGGGCATGACAGTCATTAATCCTGCTGACTATAATCAGACCAAGGAAGCGACTAAAGCAATCGCAGATTTTAAAGGCCCAGTCTACTTGAGATTTGGCAGACCAGGATGGCCCGTTTTCATGCCTGAAGGAGAGTTTGAAATAGGGAAGGCCATCCTCATGAACGAAGGAAAGGATATTACCCTGGTAGCGACAGGCCATATGCTGTGGTATGCGGTAGAAGCAGCCCGCAAGCTGGAATCTGAAGGAATAAGTGTTGAACTTATCAACATACATACAATAAAACCACTTGACGATCAGGCCATATTGGATTCTGTTCGCAAAACAGGATGTTGCGTAGTAGCAGAAGAGCATCAGCGTGCCGGAGGACTTGGAGAGAGTATTGCAGCACTGCTGGCACAACACCATCCTGCCAGGATGGCGTTTGTAGCCGTCAATGACAGTTTTGGCGAAAGCGGAAAACCAGCAGACCTGCTGGAGAAGTACGGCTTGAGTATAGATGATATTGAATCATCCTGCAGATCATTACTGGTATAAGTCAACCATATATTATTATAGTGTTTATTACTCAGGGCTGATCTATCTTTGGGTTTCCCTTTGTGATCATAAAAACAGAAATCAAATGAAATTCGGAACCAAAGTAATTCATGCGGGGGTTCACCCGGACCCCAGTACCGGAGCAATCATGACTCCCATTTATCAGACCTCTACCTATGTGCAGGATGCCCCCGGTAAGCATAAAGGATTCGAGTACGCGCGAAGTCAGAACCCAACACGAAAAGTACTTGAGGAAAATGTAGCGGCCCTTGAAAACGGGCGTTATGGCATTTGTTTTGCCAGTGGCCTGGCAGCTATGGATGCTGTGGTGAAGACCCTGAAAACGGGTGATGAAGTTCTGGCTGTCAATGATCTTTATGGGGGGTCGTACCGCTTGCTCAGAAGAGTCTATGAGCAATTCGGAATCGAATCGCGATTCGTTGATATGACAAAAGCCGATGAGCTAGAAGCGTATATTACTAATAAGACAAAAATCCTATGGGTTGAAACACCCACCAACCCAATGCTTAACGTAGTCGATATTGCGGCGATTGCTAAGATTGCTAAGGCCAGGCGTATTAAACTCGTTGTGGATAACACCTTTGCCTCTCCATTTCTCCAAACACCTCTTAACCTGGGAGCGGACGTGGTATTACACTCGGCAACCAAGTATCTTGGTGGACACTCTGATGTTGTTATGGGTGTTTTGGTGACAAAGAGCAAGGCGTTGGCTGATAAATTCTATTTTATTCAGAATGCTTCCGGAGCAGTTCCTGGCCCGCAGGATTGTTTCCTCGTCTTGAGAGGTATTAAAACTCTTCATCTCAGAGTGCAAAGATCTTGTGAGAACGCTAAAGCCATTGCCAATTTCCTTATCAAGCACCCCAGGGTGTCAAAGGTATACTATCCGGGATTTAAAGATCATCCAAGCCATAAAGTAGCCAAGAAGCAAATGAGAGCTTTTGGAGGTATGGTATCCTTCGACTTCAAGTCCAACAGCTTTGCTACTGCTAAAAAAGTCCTGAGAAGAACAAAACTCTTTTCATTGGCTGAGTCTTTGGGAGGTGTAGAATCCCTCATAGGTCATCCTGCGTCGATGACCCATGCATCAATCCCGAAGGAAGAGCGCATGAAGGTCGGTTTGACAGATTCTTTGATCAGGCTTAGTGTTGGGGTTGAGGATGTTCAGGATCTTATCGCTGATCTTGAGCAGGCTATGAGTAAAATCTGATCACCTTTCTGTGCATTGTGCATACAGCAGTATGTACAATAAGACAAGAACAATTAAAAATTGGGCGCTTGAAGAACAGCCCAGGGAAAAGCTCATCCATACAGGCAAGAATAAATTAAGCAATTCTGAACTTCTGGCTATTCTGATAGGCCAGGGTATTCAGGATGCTTCGGCAATAGATCTTGCACGTCAGATGTTGATTACATACAAACACAGTTTAAAAAAGCTTGCTGCGCTTAGTGTGGGCGAACTGGTTAAGCAGAAAGGCATAGGCAAGGCAAAGGCTGTAGCCATCGTGGCTGCCTTTGAATTGGGAAGGAGGAGACAGGCGGAGCCTGAGAGCAGAAAGACACGTGTAATGTCCAGCCAGGATGCCTTTGACATACTCAACAGCCAGATGGGCGATCTACAGCATGAAGAGTTTGTTGTATTGATGCTCAACAGGGCCAATCACCTGATTTGCACTGAGACAATAAGTATTGGAGGTGTTTCCGGCACCGTTGTTGACCCCAAGGTTTTATTTAAAAGAGCACTCAATGCCTCGGCGTCGTCCTTGATATTGGCGCATAATCATCCATCTGGCAACCTCCAGCCTTCAGAAGCGGATAAGAGTATAACAGCTAAATTAAAAAGAGCAGGCGATGACCTGGAAATCAAAGTGCTGGACCATCTTATAATTGGAGATGCAGCATACTATAGCTTCGCTGATGAAGGCATGCTCTAGTGCATATTCTCCCATCTATTAAGAATGCTCTTCTTGAAGAGAAGTATTTGAAACCCTGATCGACCAAGCATAAATGCTATCATAGCAGTCCAGACGGCCAGGAGGGGATAATATACATCAGTCATATAGAATATGATAAAAAACAGGGCCACGGATATCAGCATTGAGTTACGCAACTCTACGGAAGCTGTAGCACCGCTGTACACGCCATCCCAAATAAATGCAAGTGCCCCGGCCAAGCCGACAAGAGCACACCAAATAAGATAGTCCTGCCCTTCGGCTATCAGGCTCTTATTGGTTGTCAGTATTGCAAGGATCTGTTCGCCAAAAAAGATATAAGCCAGAGCATATGAAACACCGAGAAGCAGGCCATAATACAGGCATTTTTTTATGACAGTTTTTGTTTTCTCAATGCTGCCCTCTCCCAGATATTTTCCCACAAGGCTTTCAGACGCATAGGCAAACCCATCAATAGCATACGACATAAAATAAAACAGCTCGAGAAGCATTTGGTTTACGGCCAGGTACCGATCGCCAAGTTTTGAGCTGTGATTTGTGAAGAAACTGAAAACAAGTATGAGCCCCATGTTTCGTATAAACATATCCCTGTTAACTACGAGGAATCTTTTGAGTTCGGCAGCTTGCAGGACTTCTTGATTGATATACTGTATTACGGTGAGCCTGTGTCTGTAGAGCAATATTCCAACTGCCAGCAAAAAGCTTATCCATTGAGCCAGGACAGTCCCGAGGGCTACGCCTTTAACGGACATATCCAGTTTCATAACGAAGTACCAGCTGAACAGAATGTTCAGGACGTTGGACACAATGGTAAGTACCATTGGGGCAATGGCATTCTGCATGCCAAAAAACCAACCGCGAAAAGCAAATACACAGAGAACAGCAGGAGCAGCAAGTATTCGAATGCTGAAATATTCTGAAGCGAGCCCTTTGACCTTTACAGATCCACTCAATATCCCGAAGAAAAGATCTGCAAGCGGTGCTGAAAAAACAAGCAGTAAAACACCAAAAATAACACCAAGCGATAAAGCGCGAATGAGTAGTCTATAGGCTTCGGGTAGATTTTTTCTTCCATAAGCCTGGGCCGTTAATCCTGTGGTTCCAGGACGCAAAAAGCCAAAACCCCAATACAAAATATTAAAGATAATACCCCCAATAGCTATGGCTCCAATGTAGGCAGGGTCCTGCATTCTTCCCATCAATGCGGTGTCTACTATTCCCAGGAGTGGGATAGATATGTTTGAAATGATGTTCGGAATGGATATGCGGAATATCTCCCTGTCTATTTTCAAGATGAAAGTTTTAGCTCATAAAGCTGTAAATAAATGATGAATTTTTATTCCAAGAGCGGATAAAAGCCCGGCGAACACTTCACAATTTAAGTGTTTGGCCTCCTTGCAATTGAACTTCTTTTATTTTCATATGTAATATTTACCTCGGATCGGCTATTCATCCGGGATTAACAGCCCGGCAACTACATGCAGGAAAGCACCAAACAGGATTTAGACATCGTTGTGTTAGCTAAGGTACTCAAACTGGCTAAGCCGTATATGGCCTTGTTCATCTTTTGCCTTGCTATGGCTGTTCTGATGGCGCCTATTGCGAATATCAGGCCTTTTCTGATAGGTACCATGGTAGATGACTACATTTTTGTAAAAGATATAGCGGGCCTCAAAACCATGGTTGTCATATACCTGATTTTCGTAGTGCTCAATGTATTGATTCGATATGCCTTTATATATTATTCAGCTGTGTTGGGGCAGAGTGTCATCAAGGATTTGAGGGTAAATGTATTCAAGCAGGTACAGAGTCTTAAGTTGCGCTTTTTTGATCAAACGGCAGTCGGTAAGATTATCACGCGGACAATCAGTGATGTTCAAGCTATCAATGAAATTTTTACCCAGGGCGTACTTACTATGATTGCTGATATCCTGGGCATCTTCGCTGTACTTGGTTTCATGTTTTACCACAGCTGGAGGCTTACCCTGATCAGTCTAGTGACCTTGCCTCTCATGGTTCTTGCCACCTATATTTTTAAGGAGAAGGTCAAGGTTTCTTTTCAGAGGGTACGAAACGAAATTTCTGCCATGAACTCATTCCTTCAAGAGCAGATCTCAGGAATGAGAATAATACAGATGTTCAATGCAGAGAAGCAGGAGTCTGAAAAATTCAGGAAAATTAATCGGAAGTATACATCAGCCAATCTCAGTTCGATTGAGTATTACGCTATATTTTATCCCGTTGTTGAACTGATATCTGCTATTGCACTATCATTGCTTGTTTGGCTTGGTTCTAAGGGTATCTGGGACAGTACTATCAGCCCTGGTGCCTTTGTATCTTTCCCTCTTTATCTGAATATGTTATTCAGACCGGTTCGAATGTTGGCTGATAAATTCAACACCTTGCAAATGGGTCTTGTGGCTGCCGACAGGGTATTCAAACTACTGGAGAGGGAAGATTATATATCTGATTACGGTGATAAAACGGTTTCGAAAATTGATGGAGATGTGGAGTTTAGAAATGTACATTTTTCTTATGATGATGAGACCTATGTCCTGAATGATATAAATTTCAAACTTGAGGCCGGCAAAACGATGGCTATTGTAGGAAGCACGGGTTCGGGCAAAACAACCATCATAAATATTCTAAGTCGATTCTATGAGACGCAGAAGGGAAAAATCCTGATTGACGGAACGGACATCAGGAAGTATGATCTTAAGTCCCTGAGAGAGCGGATTGCCATTGTTTTGCAGGACGTTTTTCTCTTTAACGGTACAGTAATAGATAATATACGGCTGAAAGACAGCAGTATTTCCCGAGAAAAGATTGTCGATGCATCCAAGACAATCGGGGCGGATGAATTTTTTCAAAAGCTACCTGGTGGTTATGATTTTATGCTTACAGAGAGGGGCTCCAATCTTTCGATGGGGCAGAAGCAATTGATATCTTTTGTACGAGCCCTGGTTGTCGATCCTGATATTCTAATCCTTGATGAAGCTACTTCATCTGTTGATACAGAGACGGAAGCCATTATTCAATACGCCATAGAAAAGCTCATAGAAAAGCACAGCTCTATAATTATTGCGCACCGGTTATCGACCATCAGGCATGCTGACAAGATTCTGGTTCTTGGCAAAGGAACTATCTTGGAAGAAGGGAGCCATGATGAATTGCTTGCTAATGAGGGAGGGCACTACAGACAATTGTATGAAAAACAGTTTGAGCAGTCTATGATTTAGTTACAGCTATCCATAATACTGGAATAGCGGCGCTATAATTTTTACCTTTAGTCCAAAAGAAAAATGATCTTTAGAAGAGAAAGTGGTAATCCTTTTTTCGGAATTCTTATAGTGCTCTTTCTATTCATGATGGTGTGGTTCGCCATAACGGCGGTACGGGGCATCTTCATGCTACTCTCCTGGCTTGCATTGCCTTTATTTATTCTGGCATTGGTGCTGAATCACAAAGTAGTCGTCGAGTATGTAAGTTGGCTATGGCGCATGATAAAACGGGACACTGTTAAAGGCCTTGTTTTTACCGGCCTGTCTTTAGTTGGCTATCCCTTTGTAAGTGCTTACCTGGCCTTTAAAGCATTAAGCAATCACAGATTGAAGAATTCTGACGAAGATGATTTGAAAGGGGAGTATATAAAATACAGGGAGGTTAAAGTTACGGATGAAGACGATGATGAAGACTTTTTGGAACTACCAGAATTAGATGTTGTGAAGAAAGAAAGGAATGAGGTAGATGGGAGTAACAACTATGATGATATGTTTTGATGTCTTTTTTCCTCTTTCTACGACTGGTTATTGCCTCGCTTTATGGAGGCCTGGCTATATTGCCTTCTGTATATAGCCGGAATAGGCTTTATGTCCTTGTTTTATATAAAATGCAGTTGAAAAGGCAGGAATTTTAGCTGAGGGCATAAAAAAAGACAGGCAACCCAATTATAACAAAACTCAATCTCTGGTCTTGACGATTACCTGTCTCTAAAACAGTAGTTCTTGATACTGTAAACCTATTATGAGGCTAAAAGTTCTCTTTCACTGACCATTTTGCGCATATTGATAAGGGCATAGCGCATCCTTCCAAGGGCAGTATTTATGCTAACTCGGGTTAATTGGGATATTTCTTTAAAGCTCATATCGGCGTAATGGCGCAAGATGACGACCTCTCTTTGCTCTGCAGGAAGCTGGTCTACAAGCTCTCTGACTTTCTGATGTAACTGACTTTTAATAATCATGGTTTCCATATTGTCTTCGTTTGTTTCCAGAACATCGAAGATGTCAAAAGTCTCGGTAGCGGAAACCTTTGTCCTGCGCTTGGACCTTCTAAAATTGTCCACACACATATTGTACGAGATTCTCATAGCCCATTGAAGGAACTTGCCTTCATGGTTGTATTTACCCTTGCGGAGGGTATCAATGATTTTAATGAATACATCCTGGAATATATCCTCTGCCAGGTCGGAATCCTTCACGAATAAATAAATGGAAGTGTATATTTTATTCCTGTGACGATTCAGTAAAACTTCGAAAGCTTTTTGATCACCTTCAAGGTAGCTTTGGATCAGCTCCTTGTCATTTAGCTGCTGCAAATTCATGACTAACAATTTAGCGTTATAAATAATCGGTTAAAAGAAAATTGTTTAGTGTAGAATTACAGCTTTATAGGCAATAAAATAATTTGGATTAGAAAATTAGTATCTAAATAAAGATAATTAAACGAGAAAATCCAGCGGATAAAATTTTATTAACACTTGTTTAACTGCCGAAACAATCCCTTTATTGTTGATTATCATAGATTTATGAAATTGAAGACTCCCATATTTTTTTTGCAATTTTGTAAGCTTTCTTGCTATTCAGGGGTTAATATACCGTAAAACACCTAATACAGAAAATTAATGACATCCATCCAGGCCAGCAAAAAAAGAGCTAAGAAGACAGATACAATCCCCAGCACGATCCATATAAAAGGAGCCCGTTCTAATAACCTGATGAACTTAGAGCTGGAGATACCCAAGAATAAGCTCGTCGTCGTAACCGGCCTCAGCGGGTCAGGCAAATCCTCTTTGATTATGGAAACCTTGTATGCGGAAGGTCAACGCAGATATGTCGAGAGTCTTTCTTCGTATGCAAGGCAGTTTTTGAGCAGGATGAAAAAGCCGGATGTAGACTTTATAAAAGGCCTGTGCCCTGCCATTGCCATAGAACAAAAAGTGACCAGTGGCAATGCCCGATCTACTGTCGGGTCCATGACAGAAATATATGATTATCTGAGGTTGTTGTATGCACGCGTCGGTAAAACCTATAGTCCCGTTTCGGGGGAACTTGTCAAGAAACACCAGGTGGCAGATGTTGTTGACCATATAAAGTCATTGGAATCTGGCAGTAAAGTGCAACTTATTTATCCTTTCCCACAGCAGGACCCTGACCGCTATGTGGGTAAACAGATGGAGCTGCTTGTCCAAAAGGGTTTGACCAGGATATTCAGGAAGGGCGAGATGGAATATATAGAAGACATACTGGAAGCAGACAAATCGTTTATCGATAAGAAAATTGCTAAGGCGAAGCTGGATGATATGCGCGTTTTGGTTGACCGGTTTGTAGCAAGCGATGACGAGGAAAACCTGCAAAGGATTGCCGATTCTGTGCAAACAGCCTTTTTTGAGGGAGGCGGAGAGCTCGAACTTCTTTTGGAAAGCGGTAAAACGGTAGCTTTCAACAACAGATTTGAACTTGATGGTATCAGCTTTCTTGAACCATCACATCAACTGTTTAACTACAACAACCCTTATGGAGCGTGCAAAACTTGCGAAGGTTATGGCCGTATTATCGGGATTGATCCCAACAAAGTGATTCCCAATGATAAGTTATCTATATATGATGGGGCAGTAGCCTGCTGGAAGGGAGAAAAGACAGGAAAGTGGCTGAAAAGGTTTATTGAGCTTGCACACCATTATGACTTTCCTGTACACAAAGCCTACAAGGACTTATCGGAAGAGTACCGCCATATGCTATGGCATGGCAATGAGGAATTATCGGGTATAAATGAGTTTTTTGATATGCTGGAGGCTGACAGCTATAAGATCCAGAATCGAGTTCTGATGGCCCGTTATCGAGGAAGGACAACGTGCACCAGCTGTGGAGGAGGACGCCTTCGTCAGGAGGCGACTTATGTCAAGTTAGGTGGCAAGAGCATAAATGAGCTTATCGATATTCCGATTGATGAACTTTATGCCTTTATCTCTGCGCTTAAGTTGACGGAACATGATAAGAAAATAGCTGCCAGAATATTACTTGAGATTAACACCCGACTTAAAACCATGATCGATATCGGCTTGTCCTATCTGACCCTTGACAGGGTTTCTTCCAGTTTGAGTGGGGGAGAGACCCAAAGAATAAGCCTTACAAGAACGCTGGGGTCAAACCTGACCAACTCATTGTATATCCTAGATGAACCGAGCATTGGCTTGCATCCGAGAGACACGGACAAACTGGTAAAGGTCCTTGCCAAATTAAGGGACTTAAAGAATACGGTGATCGTCGTTGAGCACGAAGAAGAAATAATCCGAAGTGCGGACCATATAATCGACATTGGACCGATGGCAGGTATTCATGGGGGAGAACTTGTATACAATGGATCATACAACGATTTTGTATCTAAAGCTCAGGAAAGCTTAACCTCGCAGTATCTAAGAAATGATAAAGAGATCGAGTTACCATCAAGCAGACGTAAGAGCAGTAATTTTATAGAGCTCAAGGGTGCCCGGCAAAACAATCTGAAAGATGTTGATGTAAAATTCCCTTTGAATGCCCTGAGTGTTGTAACAGGGGTTTCGGGTTCTGGGAAGACCACGCTGGTTAAACAAATACTTTATCCTGCTGTCAAGAAAGAGCTGGGAGAAATCATGTCACAGGCCCCGGGGTCTTTTGACAGCATCCAGGGTAATTTCAATCTCATCAATAATGTAGAACTTGTCAACCAATCACCTATTGGTAAATCGTCAAGATCAAACCCTGCCACATATGTCAAGGCCTATGATTCTATTCGCTCTCATTTTGCGTCTTTGCAAGCGTCGAAAATAAAGGGATTCCAGGCAAAGCATTTTTCATTCAATGTAGAAGGGGGGCGGTGCGAAAACTGCAAAGGGGATGGCGAGATAACAGTAGAGATGCAATTCCTGGCTGACGTAAAGCTGACATGTGAAGATTGTAAGGGTAAGCGATTTAAGCCGGAAGTTTTGGAAGTCGAGTATAAAGGGAAAAACATATACGATGTTCTTGAATTGAGTGTCGAGGAAGCGCTAGAATATTTTAGTGCCAAGAAGGATATCGTAAGAAAACTGAAGCCATTGCAGGATGTTGGCCTCGGGTATATAAAACTGGGGCAAAGTTCCAACACGCTATCGGGAGGCGAGGCGCAAAGGGTCAAGCTTGCTTACTACCTCGGCAAAGAGAAGAGCACTGAGCGATTACTTTTCATTTTTGATGAGCCAACAACGGGTCTTCATTTTCATGACATCAACAAATTGCTTGATGCCATGAATGCTCTTGTTGAGCAGGGACATACCGTTCTCATTGTCGAGCATAACCTGGATGTAATCAAGTCAGCTGACTGGATTATTGACCTGGGGCCCGAAGGGGGAAGAGGCGGTGGAAAACTTCTCTATCAGGGCACCCCTGAGGGATTACTGAAGTGCAAGGACTCCTACACTGCCAAGTATCTCAGAGAAAAATTATCTTAGTAAAAAAGCATAGTCTATGAACCTTATCAACAAAGCTCCTCTGTTGTTATTGCTGGCCGTTTCTTTTTCCTGCACCTCAACAAAGCCATCTACTTTTGAATACCCCACGCCGGAAGACACCTCTACCAGAGAAATCACAGATCAGATCAAAACTTCTTACCGCTTTGATGGTGTTTATGTAGACAATCAGTTTGATTGTGCGCGGATGAACGGATTTCGACAAATCAACGATACAACATTCAGGGTTATGGTATCACCCGAGAATACTCCCATAAATGAAAGTGCCTACTTTTCTTTTCGAATTAGGTCTGAACGTCATAGAAAAATCGACCTCGAAATCGAATATGCTGAACACCCCCACAGGTATGTTCCCAAGTTGAGCTATGATGGACGAAACTGGACAGCAATGGACAGTACGGAATTTGACACACTGAAAGGTAGTTTTCTGGCAACACTGCGATTACGCCTTGATGAACGCCCCCTCTTTGTCTCTGCACAGGAGCTGATGTGTTCGGACAATGCCAGGGAGTGGACAGACTCTTTAGCTTCCAGCCATGCTTTTATCAGTCAAGCTGTTGCAGGCCAGTCTAAGCGTGGCAGAGATATTCTTTTTTTGGACATCAATGAAACCGCTGAAGGTGAGAAGGATTGTATCGTTATAATCAGCAGAATGCATCCGCCTGAAGTGCCTGGTTATATGGCTATGCAGCATTTTGTTGAGCGATTATTGGACGACAGCAGACTGAGTAAGAGCTTTAGGAAAAGCCACAGAATTCTGGTATATCCGATGCTTAACCCTGATGGTGTAGACCTGGGGCATTGGAGACATAACACAGGAGGTATTGACTTGAACAGGGATTGGGCTTATTACAGGCAAGAAGAGACCAAGGTGGTTGTAGATCATATGGTACAGTTCGTAAAAAAGGAAAAGCTGAAAGTACTGGTCGGACTGGATTTTCACTCTACGCAAGAGGACATTTATTATACCCTTACAAATAACAGGAAGTCACACGTATATGGATTCAAAGACATATGGCTCGAAGGTATAGAGCGTTCCCTTGACGACTATAGCCCCAATGATGCTCCCTTTGACCTGGACCAGCCTATTTCTAAAGCCTGGTTTTATCTTCAGTTCGGAGCAGAAGGTATTACCTATGAAGTCGGTGATGAAACGCCAAGGAATTTTGTCAGGCAGAAAGCCATCGTGGCAGCAGAAGAAATGATGAAATTGCTTGTTTTGAGATAAATTTTTACGATCAATCCAACACAATGCCCTGTCGAATCCGTTTATACAGTAAAATGATACTTATGAAGTACCTAATGATAATTGTTGCACTTGCTGGACTATACTTTGTGGGTTGTGCTAAAGAAGCTTTTGAAAGCTCCTGCTACAGTTTTGATATCAGACAATGTCAGACCGATGGATTTGCTTCAGAAGTACCTGAGTCTGATCCTGTGAATCAGAGAGAAAAAAAAATGGAAGCCTGGCTGGAAGATGCCGGTTACAAAGTAGAAGAGATTAAATTGCTTGTAAACTTCCATGCTGCCGTTTGCGAGGCCTGTGATGTGTGTCCTCAGGGCGACCGATATTTCATCAGGGTCAAGGACTCAGACGATAATCCGGATGCTGAGGAATTGCGCTTGCTGAACTTTGAAGCGACGCCTTGCGGTGACGCATTTTAACCCAAGAAATATTCAAATTGAGCTGTGTTTTCGGCCCGGGTTTGAAATCCGGGCCGATTAAACTAATTTTGCATTTTATTTTCTCACGTTTAATGCAAAAGCGATGAGGCTCTATAACAAGGTCAACAAAGACCTGCTCAAACAAAAGATGCAGGCAGATGACAGGAAAAGGATTACTCTGTCATTTTATAAATACGCTCAAATTGGTAACCCCCGATTCTTTCGCGATCATTTTTTCAAACTCCTGGACACGGTTGAAGTATTTGGACGCATATATGTTTCCTATGAAGGGGTCAATGCGCAGATCTCTGTCCCGGAAGATCGATGGGAGGATTTCAAAACGGCTATCTGTGACATTATCTTTCTCAGAGAAATAAGGCTTAACCGTGCAATTGAAGATGATGGTAAATCCTTTTACAAATTGACAATAAAGGTCAGGGAAAAGATTGTTGCTGATGGACTCAATGATGCCAGTTTTGATGTAACGAATAAGGGCGTCCATGTCAATGCTGAAACGTTTAACCAGTTGGCGGACAGCGAGGACACAGTAATCATCGACATGAGAAACCACTATGAAAGCGAGGTGGGGCATTTTGAAAATGCAATTACCCCAGATGTCGAAACATTCAGGGAATCACTCCCCATCGTTGAGGATTTGTTGCAGGACAAAAAGGATAAAAATATCCTCATGTATTGTACAGGGGGCATTCGATGTGAAAAAGCGAGTGCCTACTTCAAGCACAAGGGGTTCAATAATGTATACCAGCTTGAAGGTGGTATTATTGAGTATGCACGTCAGGCAAAACAGAAAGGTTTAGATAACAAATTCCTGGGAAAGAACTTTGTATTCGATGAGCGCTTGGGTGAGCGCATTAGCGGAGACATCATTTCCAAGTGCCACCAATGTGGGAAATCGTGTGATGTACATGTCAATTGTGCTAATGATGCCTGCCATATTCTTTTTATCCAATGTGAGAAATGTGCAGAAAAGTATCAGTCTTGCTGTTCGCTAAAATGCAAAGACTTCAATGCGTTACCCGAAGCACAACGTGATGGCTTGAAGACCAAGATTGAATTCAACGGCACCAAATTTGGTAAAGGCAGGTACAAGGCCATTCATAAGGATGATCCATTGGACCTGGGCTAGATCCCTCAAGTAATTTTACTTTTGCGGGCCTGAGTCATGAGTACATGGGTTTCTGCTACCGTGAATGCCAGGTAATAAATCATAAAGGGTATAGCAAACAGCTTGTCATCTGGCTCCCATATCTTGACATAGGCAAAGACAAATACAAAGCTGCCCATAAGTTTGAGAAATGTACTCATCACCATGATAGACAGAAAGGCGCCGGACCTTGAATTCTGTATAGCCCGCGCGCCCATAATCCAGATAAGCACAGACATGGCCGAAAAGAGGATCATGGTAGCCAGGCTTAGATATATATACTTATAGAGCGGCAGCAAGAAACACAAGGCCGAATACAGCAACATTCCTGCCAGGCAGGCATATATTAAAATACGTAGGAAAGATCGGGAACTCATACACAGCTATGGCTCCTATCAGGAAGCCGAAGCTTCCTTGACATCGTTGGAAGGGATGCTTTTGATTTTTTGTCCCATATCACAATTTCCATTGAAGATGGCACCAGCCTGTACATTAAGTTTACCTGTCTGGATATCACCTATGACATTGGCACTTTCCCGGACATCCAGAGAGTCATGAACAAGCAATGTGCCTTTGAATGTGCCTTCAATAACGGCATTTTGACAAGTCGACTGGCCTTCTACTTTGCCCTCAGCGCCAATGATCAATTTACCGGAACATTGTAATGTGCCATCGACAGTGCCATCGATACGGATGTCACTTTTTGCTACAATTGTGCCTTCGATGTGTGTTCCACTGACGAGCATATTGATCGCCGAAGAAGGAGATGGATTAGCCATAGATGAACTGTTTTGTTTTTTGTTACCAAACATAAATCTTGATTATAAAATTATTTATGAATCAGGATATTTCAATAAGGGGTAAAACCTGGGATAATTTGCGGGGGAATCGGATTTAAGAAAAAGCAAAAGCCCAAAAATAAAATTGAGCTTTTGCCGAATTTATTTTTCTAGAATCGTGGACAGTAAACTGAACGTTTCTCAGGTCCACAGATTAGATAATTCAAGGAGAATTCAAAGGCACCATTGGCAGTTCCTGCCTGGTTCAATTTGGAAACAGTCATATCGTAACTGAAACCAATGCCGTAGTTGCCATAATCAAATCGAGTGCACAGAATAAAAGCATCTGAGTGGATTCCACCATCTACTTTGTTGCCTATTCTGTACCAGCCACCCAACTGCCAAGATTGTCCATCCGATCTTGAGCCCAAATTAAAGCGTCCTGATGCACCTACATTAATTTGTTTGTGTTGGCCTTGACTCATGTAGATAATGTTAGGCAATACACTGAAGTCTCTATTGACTTCAAATTCACCACCAGCATGCATTGTAATCCTGCTTGTCAGGTTTTCTTCATTTCCAAGGAACGAGACATTGGGTTGGTTCAGGTGATGCATAGCCAAGCCTACATAAAAGTTATTGGACTCATCTATCACATTGAAAAACATCAAACCGGCTGTCAGGTCCGCATGAAGAAAATCCGTATCCTGTATGTTTGCATCTCCACCAGGCAAAGTAGGATCAAAGCCACCATTGCCATCATGCTGAGAAGGCCAACGGGCACTTTCCAAATCTACACGTCTTTGAGAGACACCAGCGTCTGCACCAAAGACTAGATATCTGGCCGACTTTCTGTAACCACCCATTTTCTTGGCATAGGAGAATGAAATCCTTCCAGTAGTTGTACCGAAATTAAGTTCACCGGCACGGTCTCCCCAGAAGGTACCTCCAATACCGAAATAATCAGAACGCCCAACAGCTATTTTCTGATCATAGGAAACAGAATATGTATTATAGGCATCGCCCCGTAAAACCTGGGACCATTGATTTCTGTAATTGACCACAACCCTGGTATTACAATTCATGACACCTGTCATAGCCGGATTCAGGTTAAGTGGTGACATGTAGAATTGTGAGAAATGGATATCCTGGGCTACAAGACCGGAGCCTCCAAAAACAAGCATCCCCAGGATGACTAAATACTTCGTTAACTTCATCTTCATTAATTTATAATTCACTTTGGCGAATTTTCAAGGACAACTAAATTATAACAATTAATCTAATATTATTACAAAATTTATGGTTCAAGAATATAATATCCGTAAAATTCAATTTTTTGGATAGAAAACGGTTGAGCCATTTCACTTATATATCATTTATAAAACAATGAATATGCCACAAAATCACTGAAATTCAGTCTATTAAACATTTTTTCCACATGAAATTCCGTATTGAAACCGAGATACCCGATTACACGCCGCAAATACGATATGGGGAGGCTGTTTTATCATTAGGGTCCTGCTTTTCTGTGGAGATGGCCTCACGCCTGAAAAGGCTCAAATACAAGGTCATTGCCAATCCTGCTGGAATTACCTTTAATCCCATCTCAATTGAGCATACATTAAAGATGATCAAAACCGACGATTCGTTGCCTGAAGAGTCGGTGTTTTTTAATGGATCGGTGTATTGTAACCTTCATTTTCATGGCTGTTTCAACCACGTTGAGAAGGAAGAGCATATCAAAAAAGTCGAATCAAGTCTCTCAAAAGCAAGTCAGTTTATCAAGAATACCCGTTTTGTCATTCTTACATTAGGCACGGCCTATGTCCATGAGCATAAGGAGAGTGGTCAGATTGTCAATAACTGTCACAAACTGCCAGCTGGCAGTTTTATTAAGAGAAGACTGGGTGTAACTGAGATATATGAGTCATTAAGTACAAGTCTGGCCTTGATAGAGGAATTGAGTGATCACAAAGTAGAAGCCCTATTTGCTGTCAGCCCTGTAAGACATAGTAAGGAGGGCTTGCACGCCAACCAGCTAAGCAAAGCCAGTTGTCTGTTGGCGGTTGATCAATTGTGTGTCGAAAAGGCACATTGCCATTACTTTCCTTCCTATGAAATATTAGTTGATGAGTTGAGAGACTATCGCTATTATAAAGAAGATATGGTCCACCCTTCCGGGCAGGCAGCGGACTTTATTTTTGAAAAATTCTCATCAGCACTTTTAGCTGAAGATGAACAGGATATACGACAACAGATTGAGAAGATTAATAATGCCAAAGCGCACAAAGCCTTTAACCCGGATTCTGAGCAGCACAAGCTTTTTTTAGAGAAGCTTAAAGAGGAAACAGAAGCTTTTTGCCTAAAATATCCCTATATCGATATGGGCTAGGCCAGTCTTCTGGGAACAGATCCTTCAAGCTGGGTTTCCTCTCCCTTCCAGTCCAGTTCTATATGCACGAGGCCCGGAGACTTGCCCACTTCCAGGCTTCCAAGTACGTTGTCATACTTGAGCGCCTCAGCGCCATTTATTGTTGCCCACTCTATTAAGGCTTCAAGGGGAACATAGGATTGATATTTTTTTATCGTCTTGATTTCTTCCCATATTGAAAGCTGCCAATTGGACATGATGCTGTCTGTTCCAAGACACATCTTTGCATTACAATCCATGAATAGACGGTAGTCGGGCAAACGGTTTTCAATGTATAGGTTGGCATTAGGGCAGCTCACCCAATACGAATTGGTATTCCAGCGCAAGACGTTTTGAATATCCTCTTTTTCAGACATGGTGTTGTGCACAAAAAGAGTGTTTCCTTGAGGCACCATATGCTCAAGTGCGTAGTCTATTGAGGGTTTACCTGTGGCTTTAAATGCATCCAGGTTCATGCCCAGACCTTCATAGAAAGTCTTGAATCCGCCGGTTCCATTTATGAATAATTCATGTTCATCAGGTGTTTCCTGGTTATGAATGCTTGTCACGGAACCGGCATTGTTTGCTTCGTTAATAAATGCAAAAAGCTCTGGTGTTACGCTATATGGAGCGTGAGGTACAAAGGACTTTTGATTCAGTCCTTTGTCGGATTGAGACTCAAAAACACGCGAGTAATTACTAATGGTATCCCGCGTCATGCCCGGCTGAAGGAGATCGAAAAGTTCGATGAAGCTGTAGTAATGAATGGGGCTTTCATCCTTACAGCTTGCCGTATCTGTTTTATTACAAATATCACCTACGGCCTGTATGCCTGCTTCATACATCTCCCTGTCTCTTTGGCGAATACCTTCAAGTATCAGCTCTTGTTCAAAATCACGCAATTTAACCACCTTGGTGATGAATGATACAAGGCCTGTACCCGTGTCGCAGATTCCCTGCATATGTGAAAGTTCCAGATGACAGTGTGCATTGACAAATCCAGGTAAAATGATGCCTTTCACTATCTGTATGTCGACTGTGGGGAAGTCCTCTTGCTTACCAATTCTGACCAGCCTTCCCTCATCATTTAGTTGAATTACACCATTAGCAATGGGTTCACTTGTGACAGGAATGATGTAGTCGGCAGAAAAGTACTTCATTATTAAAGGTCTTTTGCAATGATGCCGGATTTCAGCCGAGGTAAAAACCAGGTGCTTTTTGGCGGCAGGGTTAGATGATTATCTGCCATCGTCGTCAATTCCCTGATGGCTACCGGATAGATGCAGAACCCAACACCACATTTGAATTTGCCTGTTTGTTTGATGAGCCTGTCCATAGGTTCAGTACCACCGTAATATTTGATCCGTGTATCATTGCGCACATCTTTAATTCTCAGAATCTTCTGGAAGATGTGTTTATCCATAAGAGCACTGTCAAGAATAACTTCTCCCTCTTGTTTCTTGCGCGTATGCTTTTCCTTCCACATCAAAGAATACCATTGCCCGTCAGCCAGCATGGTCATTTCATGCTTTGTTCCCGGCTTCCGAGACTTCTTTAAAGGCTTGATTTTGAGGAAGCCAGACAATTCAGCCATGAATCGTGAGCTGGGCATGATATCAGAGATGTCAACGACCCGGTTATAGTCCCAGATGTTGAGTTGGTTGAACGGAAAATAAGCTGTCAACAGGTTCTTGTATTTTTCTGCGTCAGACCCCAGGTCTTTGCTTGCATTCAGCAAGGAAACTGTGGTCGATCTGTGGTGGCCATCGCCGATGTATGCATATTCAAGCTTTTCAAAAGAATCATGGATTCGTTTCATGAGATCCCTGTCCTGCACCATCCAAAGCCGATGAAGCTCTTTGGCTATATCGAATTTAATTTTAATCGTGGGTTCTACTTTTTCAATTTTTTCAAGAACCTCCTCCATAAGATTGTCAATGGGGTAATAACCCAGAAGAACTGGCTTGACCAGGGCTTTTCTTTTGAGCAGAAGGTGCATCATCTGCTGCTCTTTGACGGCCAGCGTTCCTTCATGTGGAAGGATTTTCTTGTTGTTCAAATCTTCAACTGATGTGGCACAAATAAATCCTGTATGTTTACCAAATTCGCTCTGGATCTGGTATATATAATAGGCGTCCTCAGGATTCTTTGAATAAACACCGCTTGACCGGTATTCACGGTATTGGTATTTTATACTTGCGAAGAAAGACTCAGGAGATGTTATCAGGTCAACTTTAGGGAATACCGCCTTGAACGGGTATGTGTTCATGGTTTCATTTAATTAGACAGCAAACTAAATAAAAATATATGTAAGTTATCCATTGTGCAAGCGCATAAAAAGCTGACAGGCTGAAGAATGCTGGGTGGCTGAACTTATATAAAAACATTTTATTATATCTTTCGAAAAATTTTTAAGCAATGATCAATATTACCTTTCCGGATGGCAAGGTTCAAGAATATGAGAGTGGAGTAACCCCTCTCGAGATTGCCAGCTCTATCAGTGAAGGGCTGGCCAGAAATGTGTTGGCGGCTACCGTTAATGATGAAAAGTGGGATCCAACGCGTCCTATCAATGATGATTCTACTGTAGTCTTTCATACATGGAAAGATGAAGAAGGTAAATACGCTTTCTGGCATTCATCAGCTCACCTTTTGGCAGAGGCCCTCGAGGCCTTATATCCAGGCATCAAGTTTGGCATCGGACCACCCATAGAGAATGGGTTTTATTATGATGTCGACACTGAAGATACCGTATTAAGCTCGGATGATTTTGACACGATAGAGAAGAAGATGCTTGAGCTGGCACAGCAAAAAAACAGCTTTGCCCGCAGGGAAGTATCCAAGCAGGAAGCCCTGGACTATTTTCGTGCAAAGGGTGATGAGTACAAGCTTGAGCTGATCAATGACCTAGAAGACGGTACCATCACGTTTTATACACAAGGCAATTTTACGGATTTATGCAGGGGACCACACATTCCCCACACAGGAGTTATTAAGGCCATAAAAGTTATGAGCCTGGCAGGTGCTTACTGGAGGGGTGATGAAAACCGCAAGCAGTTAACACGCATTTATGGAATCACCTTTCCCAAGCAAAAAGAACTCACTGAGTATTTACACCTTCTGGAAGAGGCCAAAAAACGTGACCACCGTAAGCTTGGGCAGGAACTTGGATTGTTTATGTTTTCTGAAAAGGTGGGTGCTGGGTTGCCTATGTGGCTCCCGAAAGGGACTCAGATTCGGGAGAGGCTTCAAAACTATTTACGCAGAGAACAAGAGAAACTTGGTTACCAGATGGTGGTGACACCGCATATCGGAGGCAAGGATTTATATATGACCTCAGGGCACTACGCAAAATATGGAGAGGACAGTTTTCAAGCTATTAAGACCCCCAAAGATGATGAGGAGTTTTTACTGAAACCTATGAACTGTCCTCACCATTGCGAAATCTTTGCCAACAGGCCACGCTCATACAAGGAGCTGCCTCTTAAAATTGGTGAATTCGGCACTGTGTATCGTTATGAGCAAAGTGGCGAGCTTCATGGATTGTCACGTGTGAGAGGCTTTACGCAGGATGATGCACACATCTTCTGTACAACAGAACAACTCAAAGGCGAGTTTCTTGAAGTCCTCTCTTTGACCACCAAGGTTTTGAATAAAATGGGCTTTGAGTTTACGGCTCAGATTTCACTGAGAGATCCTGAAACTCCCGATAAGTACATAGGTTCCCAGGAAAACTGGGAAGCAGCAGAAGCAGCAATCATCGAAGCTACTCAAGAAGTTGATATTGAAACGACAACCGAACTGGGTGAAGCGGCATTCTATGGTCCCAAACTGGACTTTATGATTCGGGATGCCCTGGGCAGGAAGTGGCAGCTTGGAACAATACAGGTTGATTATAACCTTCCCGAACGATTTGAGCTGGAGTATATTGCTTCGGATAATAAGCCGTATCGACCGGTAATGATCCACAGAGCACCTTTCGGTTCCATGGAACGATTTATGTCCATTCTTATAGAGCATACAGCTGGAAAGTTTCCATTATGGCTGACGCCCGAACAGTATGTTCTCATACCGGTGGACAACAAGTTTCTTCCTTATTGCCAAGAGGTTAAGTCTAAATTAGACCTTGTTGATATCAGGGGTTTCATAGATGACAGGAACGAAACCATAGGAAAGAAAATCAGGGATAATGAGTTGGATAAGATTCCGCTGCTCCTCATAGTTGGTGAAAAGGAGATAGCTGCTGGTGCCGTTTCAGTGCGCAGGCAGGGAGAGGGAGATATAGGCAGCAAAAGCATTGAAGAGTTCAAGAGCTACTTTACCGACTTGCTGGACCAGGAATAATTAGTGTCATCAGGAATAGGCGCGGACATCGATGTTTTCTACGAAGTTAATGTAGGCCTTGTTGACTACACGCATGCCGCCAGGAGTAGGGTAGTCTCCTGAGAAATACCAGTCACCATTGTTGTTCGGGCATGCTGACCGCAAGTTGTCGACAGTCTGATAAATCACCTTCACTTCGGGTGCTATATTTTCAGGTGTCACTATTTCAGCAATCTTATTGGAAACCTGTTCGTAATCAAATAGATCATACAGTTCCTTGACCGGGTTGGTGATTTCTTTATCAGGCTTATTTAATTCAGCCTTACACTTATTGTATGTCTCTTCTATCAGGTTTTCCTTTCCCGTCTCTTTGAGCAATTCAACAAGAGCTTTGAAAGCCACAAATTTATTCATGATCGACATATCGATGCCATAGCAATCAGGGTATCTGATCTGTGGTGCAGATGATACAATGATCAGCTTTTTAGGTTTCAGTGTCGAGAGAATTTTTATGATGCTGTCTCTTAAAGTTGTGCCTCTTACAATAGAATCATCAACGAGCACAAGAGTGTCTTTTTGATTGTTGACGAGTCCATAGGTGACATCATATACATGAGAAACAAGGTTGCCGCGGTGCATGTCATCGGCGATGAATGTTCTCATTTTGGCATCTTTGACTGCCAGCTTTTCAACACGGGGCTGCATTCTGAAAATAGAGTCTATTTCTTCCTGGCTTATGTTATCGCCAAGTTCCAGAATACGTTTTTTCTTTATAACATCAAGTTCCTTGTGCAGGCCTTCGACCAGCCCATAGAAAGCAATTTCTGCTGTATTCGGGATAAAGGAAAAGATGGTGTTTTCCATGTCATAATTGATCTCCTCCAATATTTTTGGCGCGAGCAGTTCTCCCAGCCTTTTCCTTTCGAGATAGATATCGCGGTCATTACCTCTCGAGAAGTATATCCTTTCAAACGAACAGGCTTTTCTTTCGAGGGGCTCCTGGATCATTTCTTCCTTGACTTCCCCATTCTTTTTTACAATCAAGGCATGTCCGGGTTGCAATTCATGCACCTCTCGAATCGGTACATTGAAGCCGGTCTGAATGGCGGGCCGTTCAGAAGCCATAACCACTACTTCGTCATCATGATAGTAGAATGCCGGGCGTATTCCCGAAGGGTCCCTCAGTATAAAACTGTCTCCATGACCTATCAATCCAGCCATGACATACCCTCCGTCAAACTTTCTGGTAGCTCTTTGCAAGACACGTCTTACATCCAGGTTCTCACTGATCAGTGCGGTGATTTCCTGGTTGCTATAACCTTCGGCCTTGAACCACGAGAACAACTTTTGTACTTCATCATCCAGAAAATGTCCAATCTTTTCCATGACCGTCACCGTATCCGAGTGCTCCTTGGGATGCTGACCAAAAGAAATCAATTCGTCAAAAAGATCGTGGACATTGGTCAGGTTAAAATTTCCTGCCATCACGAGGTTACGTGTGATCCAGTTGTTGAGTCTTAAGAAGGGGTGCACGGATTCAATACTGTTGGATCCATGGGTACCATATCTTAAGTGGCCCAGGAGTATCTCTCCGGTGAATGGTTGATTTTCTTTCAACCATGCGCCATCCTTAAGTTTTTCATCATCCAGAGCAGTAAAATATTGGTATACACCAGAGAAAACGTCTTCCAGATAAGTGGCAGAATGGCTTCTTTTACGGCTTATATACCTGGAACCCGGGGGCATACCCAATTTGATTGTAGCTACACCGGCACCATCCTGTCCCCTGTTTCTTTGTTTTTGCATAAGAAGTTCCAGCTTCTTAATGCCGTACAGGGATGTTCCGTATTTATCGTAATAAAATTGGAGGGGTTTTAGGAGTCTGATGAATGCTAGACCGCATTCGTGTTTGATGATGTCACTCATGAATTAGACCGATCAATCAGGCTGAAAATTTAGCGTAAAAGTAACCCTTAATTAATGCAAGTTCAACTATATGAAGGGCAAAATAAGAAATTGTTCAGAACAGGGCAGTGACAAAGTCTCTTGCCTACACACTAATAATTAGATAAATTGGGTTTTTATTAACATATAAGTTATACATATGCTGAAGTTTGGATGGGGCGGCAAGATAAAGCCTAGGAAGTTTGACTTTACACCACGTTACTACGACGAGGGACAAGAAGAGCTCGAGAGCACCATTAAAAAATACAGCGGAGAAAAAGTACAGGAAGAACAGGTGAAGCAAAGGATCAGGATGGGTATGCGCAGCAAATATTACGGCGACAGCTCCTATAGAAGTCGTGAAGCACGCAAGTCCAATCTCAGACTTCTTTATATAATAATAGTCCTGTTTTTTGTGAGTTATATGATACTTAAGTCAGACAAGATTGTCCAGCTATTGCAATACCTGGATTCCTGACACTTTTCTGGTCTTTTTCCACATTTTTAAAATCAACCAACAGCTGTTGAAAACTTGATGGGAAGCTTCACCATATTTTATCTTATTTCGTCCTTGAAGGAATTAGTGTATGAGAGATGTAATCAATTTATTGCCGGAGGCTATAGCAAACCAGATAGCTGCCGGAGAAGTAATCCAGCGACCAGCCTCCGTCGTAAAAGAGCTCCTGGAGAATGCCATTGATGCTGGAGCTGACGACATAAGTCTGATTGTCAAAAATTATGGCAAATCACTGATCCAGGTGATAGATAATGGCATTGGCATGACGGAATCGGATGCCAGGATGGCCTTTGAGCGGCATGCTACATCCAAGATAAAAACGGCAGACGACCTTTTTAATATAAAAACCATGGGTTTTCGGGGTGAGGCACTTCCGTCGATAGCATCCATTGCCGAAGTGGCAATGAAGACAAGGACCACAGATGCCGAAGTGGCTAGTCTGATCACTATCAAATCCTCCGAAGTGGTTGATCAATCCTATTGCCAGGCCGAAAAAGGCACTTCGATAGCTGTCAAGAATTTGTTTTTTAATGTCCCTGCCAGGAGAAAATTTTTGAAGACAGACTCTCTTGAGCTAAAGTATATTGTCGAAGAGTTCAAGCGCGTAGCCTTGGCCAACCCCGAGAAAAAATTCAGGTTTATTCACAATGACAATGAAATGTATAAGCTTCCAGGAGGCACACTTAAAAAGCGAATAATGGGTTTGTTTCGCAAGACCTACGAGGAAAAGCTGATGCGCGTTGAGGAGGACACAGACGTTCTTAAGATTTCAGGACTTATCGGAAACCCTGAAATTGCCAGAAAGCAAAAGGGAGAGCAGTATATTTTTGTCAATAACCGATTTATAAAGAGTCATTATCTGAATCATGCTATAAAATCAGCATACGATAAATTGATCACGGAAGATCATCATCCTTTTTACGTTCTCTTTCTTGAACTGGATCCAGCTACTATCGATATCAATGTGCATCCAACAAAGCAGGAAATCAAGTTTGATGATGAGAGGCTCGTTTATAATTATTTAAAAGTCTCTGTCAAGCACGCGCTTGGCCGATACAGTCTTTCGCCTACTCTCGACTTTGATAATGAACTGGGTGCCCTGCGATCAGCTGTCAATATCATGCAGAGCAGAAAGCCTTCGGGTGGCTTTTCAAATACGTTGGCTTCCACCACGCGATCTGCTCCGGTTATGAGGAACTGGCAAAGTCTTTACAGTGGCATGGATGAGGTCAGTGCAAAGAATGATAATGAAGAGGAAGAATTGACCATACCAAGCGCTGCGTCAGGTGATATATTGACAAGTACTTTATCACTGGAAAGCGATGAGAAAGAGCCTTTTCAGATTCACAACAGGTATATCCTTGTACAGATCAAGAATGGCTTCTTTCTGATCAATCAAAATCTGGCACACCAGCGTATTCTGTATGAGCGTTATATCAAGAATTTGAACAGCAGCACAGAGCTTGTACAAAGGCAGTTGTTTCCTATCAGCTTTCACTTGAGCAAGGACAAAATTGAACTCTTTGAAGAATTGTCAGTTGAAATAAAGCGTTTAGGCTTTGATGTACAGTCTTTTGGTGGTGACACTTTTGTGGTTCATGGTATCCCGGTTGGCTTTGACGATAAGAACATCCAGGAGGTTATGGACAGCCTTATGGAACAGTATCTCAACAACATGACACTTAATCTGCCCAAAAATGATAACCTGGCAAGATCGATGGCTCTCAGTTCAGCCATCAAGAAAGGTCAGATGCTTACAAATGAAGAAATGCGAACCATCGTGGACGAGCTTTTTGCGTGCAAGAATCCGTACACAAGCCCGACAGGCAAGAAATGTTTTATAAAATTTGATATTAACGAACTGGATAACCAGTTTTCCTGATAAAATATGCCTCCGATAACTGATATAGTTAAGCACCTTATCCTTATCAATGTGATTGTCTTCCTGGCTGTGGCCTTTAGTCCCCTGGGCAGATATATTCCGGACCTCGCCGTCTTTTGGGTTAAAGATCCCAGGTTTCAACCCTATCAATTGGTCAGTCACATGTTTATGCACGCCAATATGACCCACTTGTTTTTCAACATGTTTGCATTGTATGTATTTGGTCCCATGGTTGAGCGTTATGCTGGCCCTAAAAAATTTCTTTCATTATATTTTGCTGCAGGCGCCGGCTCCGTATTGGCTCACCTCGGCATCATGTTTTTCCAGAATTCTGTATATGGTGTTCAGTTATTTCCACCTGCGGTAGGAGCTTCCGGAGCCATTATGGGCGTATTGGTAGCCTTTGCTGTCCTTTATCCCAATGTCAGACTGATGCTTCTGTTTCCGCCTATCCCTATCAAAGCCAAATACCTTGCGATGGCCTATGTGGCTATTGACCTTTTTTCAGGTGTTTCGGGTTACAATACAGGCGTTGCCAACTGGGCGCACCTGGGGGGTGCTGTGACTGGCTTTATCTTTACAAGTATCTGGATTAAAGTCTGGAGGCGATAAGTTCCGAAAACTTAAAAGGCAGAAGGGCAATAAAGAATAAGGCCAGGGCCAGAAGCTGGCCGGTAATCAAGTAGAAAGGCCAGGGCCCCAGAATATCAAGCATTGAGGCTACCGGTGGTTTGGCGATGGTATACATGTAGTTTGAATCCAGCATGTAGTTGGTGATCAGGGTTATCAACACAAATACATTCATCATAATGAAGGCATTTCTAAGGTCCTTCCAGCCTATGGCTATTTTCAAGACCACGACATAATACAAAGCTACAACGACCAGAAAACCATGGGTCATCCAATAGGTAAAGTAGTTCCAATGCGGGAAGCCGTATTCAATATCAGGTGTAATATTGGCCTGGAAGGTGCCTGCAATAATCCAAAAGTAGAACACCCCCATCCAGTACCGGTTATTCTTTAGCGCAACCAAGGGAGCCAAAAGAGCCAGGGCACGACACATATGAAGTGGCAAATCTTCCTGTAAGTTAATTGGCCGCTCAAACACCAGGAAAGGATACATTAAAAAGGTGCCCAAAAAAGGAATCAGCGAATAGTAGAACAGCAAGCGTTGCTGTCGTGGCCTATCCTGTTTGCAAGCGTGGTAAAGGATCAAAAATCCTGAAACACACAAAACAAACAGTGCCAAGTAGTGCTGCACGGTATAGGCTTCAAAGATGTTCTTCCTGTATAGAAATAAAATCATTGAACTAAATGTCTAAGAGACAGTAAAATAAATCTTTTGTCTCTGAAGTTTGAGTTGTGCAATGATTTTCCTCTGATGGATTAATTTCCTAATTTCGAAAACCATTATTGCAGTTCTATAATATAACATAAACATGAGATCACTTTTATTCGGATTAATATTCACATTTATCAGTCAAGTAGCTGTAGCTGGCGAAGGCATGTGGTTGCCTCTTTTGCTTAAAAGTCTTAATGAAGCAGAAATGCAGCAGCTCGGCATGAAGTTGTCTGCAGAAGATATTTACAGTGTCAACAGAGGATCTTTGAAAGATGCCATTGTACACTTTGGCGGATTTTGCACTTCTGAGCTCATTTCGCCTGACGGACTGTTGCTGACCAATCACCATTGTGGCTATGGGCAAATCCAGCAGCACAGTTCCTTGGAGCATAATTATCTTAAGAATGGCTTTTGGGCTATGGACCGCAATCAGGAATTGCCAAACCCTGGGCTGACGGCCACCTTCATCAATGAGATAATGGATGTGACGGATCGTGTGCTGGCATTTGTAAATGACGATATGACCGTATCGGAAAGGCAGACCATGGTTGATAAAAACATATCTAAGCTTAGGAAAAACTTTGAGCTTGAAGAATACCAGGATCTTGTAGTCAGACCATTTTTTGAAGGCAACCAGTACTTTGCTTTTATTACGACGACGTACAGAGATGTACGTCTTGTAGGTGCTCCACCGGAATCAATCGGTAAGTTTGGTGCAGACACCGACAACTGGGTATGGCCAAGACATACAGGCGATTTTTCTCTATTCAGAATTTATGCCGGACCGGACAACCTTCCTGCGGACTACTCAGATGAGAATGTCCCTTTGAAGTCAAAACATTTTCTGCCGATTTCTCTTGATGGTGTAGAGCCTGGTGATTTTACAATGGTCTTTGGCTTTCCGGGACGTACAAGCGAATATCTTCCATCGTATGCGATCAAACAGTTGGTAGAGAAACTTAACCCTGCAAAAATTAAAATTCGTGAAACGGCCTTGTCTATTCTTGATAAATATATGCGGGAGGATGAGACGGTAAGAATTCAGTATGCTTCCAAATTTGCCCGCGTTGCCAATTACTGGAAAAAATGGATCGGGGAGAGTATGGGCCTTGAAAGAACCAAAGCCATAGAAAAGAAGGAGAAGTATGAGAAACGGTTTACGAGCGCTCTTCCAAAGGATAGTCCCTACAGAACAATCTTGCCGGAGTTTGAAAAATTATATAGAGACAGGGCTCCTTTGGCATTCGTTCGGGATTATTATTCAGAGCTGACAGGACGAAATATCGAAATGATGCGCCTGGTGAGAATGGGACAGAGTTTGGTTTCCAATTATGAGAATAACGGGGAAGAGTCTTTCATAGAATATCGCGACAGGGTCAAACCAAGTGTGGAGTCCTTTTTCATGGATTATAAGGCAGAAATTGATTCTGAAGTTTTTGAAGCCTTGACAAAGCTTTATAAAAGCAATGTCGATAAGGCCTATGTGCCTCGTATGATGCACGCCAAGAATGATGAGGACATGAATGGACGAAGCACCAATTCTTCGGACTTTGTATTGCATCAGACAGTATTCAACAAGAAGGATAAATTATTGGCTGTGCTAGAAATGGAACCATCAGAAGCAGTTGAAACGCTCAAGAATGATCCATTATACAAGTTTGGCGAGCAATGGAAAATGCTGTATGATGAGAAAGTAGCTAATCCGCTCAACAAGATCCAGTTTCGGATGGATTCACTACAGCGCATCTATATGAAAGCACAGATGGAAGTTTTTCCCAATAAAGTATTTTATCCTGATGCAAACAGCACCATGAGACTTACCTACGGACAAGTCAATGGCTATAGCCCTCAGGATGCCGTATATTATACACCGGTCACACACCTGGAAGGCGTTATTGAAAAGTATGTGCCTGGTGATTATGAGTTTGATATAAGCGATAAGCTTCTTGAGCTATATAGAACAAAGGACTATGGTCCTTACGCAGACGCTAATGGAAAGATGCCTGTATGCTTTATTGGCACCAATCATACCACAGGGGGCAACTCGGGGAGTCCCGCGATCGATGCACATGGCAACCTGATCGGTTTGAACTTTGACAGGGCCTGGGAAGGAACCATGAGTGACTATAATTATGATCCGACGATATGTCGTAATATTATGGTTGATGCCCGGTATATTCTTTTTGTCATTGACAAATATGCCGGCGCCGGTCACCTGATTGAAGAGATGAAACTCGTACACCCCAAATCCGAAATGGAATAAAACGATAAATTATTAATATTCAACGCATGAACAAATTACATTTATTAGCATTGGTGGCAATTTTTGCAGTTGCCTGTAACCAGGATGCGCCGGAATCTAAGGAAGTATTGCTTACAGGACAAATCGCGAATGCAAAAGGTGACAGTATTGCCTTTAGCGTAAATGACGATTATTTAAAATTTCCTGTTGACGAAAACGGGAATTTTGATGCGCGATTTACGGCTGATGCAGGCTATTATACGTTTAATTACCAAAGAGAAAGAGCAACATGCTATTTGACGCCTGGAGACAGCTCCCATGTCAGTTTTGATAAAGCCGAGTTTGACGAGAGCATGACTTTTTCTGGTGCCTCTGCCAATGATAACAATTATCTGGCTGGCAAATATTTACTAAAAGAGGACCTGGGCAAGGAGAGAGATATCAGGACATTGTATAGTATGCCTGAAGACAGTTTTTTAATGGCTATTGATGCGTCTCGTGAAACAGTGGAAGCTTTCCTAGCACAAGCAGATATCAGTGAAACGTTCAGGACTATAGAGGAACAAAACCTTAAATATGAATTTGTGCGCGACAAGATGAATTATGAAAGCTATCACAAATACTTTGCAGGCGTGGAGGAAGTAGCGCTGAGTGAATCTCTTCAGGCTATGATCGATGGTATAGATTATTCTGATGAACAAAAATTCAAGACGGTGCCCAGCTACAAAGGAATGGTTGAGGGACATTTTATGGATATAGCCTACATGGAAGGTATTGAATATGCGTTGATAGAAATGGGAGAATTTGAAAGCGCCTACTTGAAAGAAAAGCTGGCTACAAATATGCTTATGATACTTGGCCCTGGGGAGCAAAACCTTAATGCTGTAGTAGATAAGTTAAAGACCTTTGTTAGTGATGAAGATCTTGTGGCTGATCTTGATGAAAAATATGAAAGTCTCAAAATGCTTATACCTGGAAACGCGTCACCAAGTTTTGAATTCAAAAACGTGAATGATCAAATGGTTTCTATAGAAGATTTAAAAGGTAAAAACCTATACATCGATGTGTGGGCAACCTGGTGTGGACCATGCAAGGCGGAGATACCACATCTTAAGAAGCTTGAGTCGGAGTATCAAGATAAAAACATAGAATTTGTAAGCATTTCTGTAGATGTTCCAGCTGATGAGCAAAAGTGGAAAGACATGGTTGCAGAGAAAGAGCTGAAAGGGATACAACTCATGTCCGATAACGGATGGGATACAGATTTTGTAAAAGATTATCTAATCAGGGGAATTCCAAGATTCATTCTTATAGATAAGGAGGGTAAGATTATATCGGCGGATGCACCTAGACCGTCAAGTAACGATAAGATCAAAGAAATGATCAACAATCTTTTGGTAAGCGCTTAGAAAGCAGAAACTAACCGGTAAAGAAAAGGGCAGTAAAAATCTTTACTGCCCTTTTTTATTAGTTGGATGACAAAACAAGTTGCCTGCTCAGGAACTTCCCTTCTTTTTGAACCATCAAAGTATAAATACCAGCAGGGTAGGAAGCATGCTGGAATGTTTTCGAACCAGATAAAGCCCCAGAATCTACACGATGTCCGGCATTGTCAAAAAGCTGGTATGAAAGGTTTGATTCAAAACTGTCAGCTTCCAGGATAACGCCGACAGGCACATACTTCAGCTTGAAAAGGGATTCATCTATATCTTCGGTAGAAGACAGGAAGCCGATATTATAGATGGACTGTGCATTGTCGACGATATAACTGTTGCCATCTTGTCTCCACATGACAGCGAGGAGACCCAGATTATCCTTGTTCCATGCTCCATTCAAGGCCATTTTAAATTCTTGCTGGCTTACGGGAGTGACCTGACCTGATGATGCATAGAGGTTTCCAAAATCTGAACTTCCAAAAACTGCGCGCAATACGTTAGGGTGTATCGTCATGCCTAGTGATGATTGAAAGTTTTCTACAGCATTTTCAAAAACGTAGACCGCAAAATAGTAATCGCCCGTAGCTTTTGCCGAAGCACCAAAATTTACATTACAAATAATCTCTCCAGACTCCACGTAAGCGTTTATGAAATCAAAATCAACGAATGCTATTTCTTGGGCATAACTGTCGACCTTATCGCGCAGCTCGTCAATTTTAGAGTTCCAATTGAAAGAAAGAACATCGATTTGCTCATTGTTTACATAAAATTCGGGTTGATAGGAGTTATTAAGATTTCCAGAAAACCAATTACTCACAGGATTCAAAAGATCACCCGAATGGTGCACGCCAAGAAGGCACACATCGGCTTGATTTTGATATAGGTTTCTAAGGGCTTCAAAATAATCCCATCCCCAGCTTCCGCAATTGGGACACCAGGTAGCTGTAACCTTGCTTACTACCACACCCTTGTACTGGGCTGAAACAGCTGTTACAGAAAAGAAGCACAGGAGGAGAATGATTTTTTTTATCATAATAATTGTTTATTCAAAGCTGGCTATAGAGCCATCAGATTCTTTGTAAATGGTCGCAAGGACAATCTGTCCAACGGTCTTTAATGTTCTTTTATCAATATTGCTGATATCATCATCATGGGTATGCCAGTATTCAACAAAATGGGTATCGGTATCTGTAGGTTGGTTGATGATATCAATCATAGGAATGCCAGCAATTTCATTCACCACTTTGTGGTCATCCATTAAGGCACCTGTTTTTTCTTCTACAAACATATCGGAGTAACCCATTATTCGGGCCATCTTCCAGATCTTATTCATAACTTTTGGAGCATAATACAAAGAGACAGCATCCATACCAAAGCGTGGATTTTTACCACCAACCATATCCAGGTTGATACCATAGAGAGCCTGGTATTTGTTCTTATGTTTGTTTTGTGACCAGTGCTGAGACCCAAGACACCAGCTCAACTCACTGCCCTGGCTTCCACGCTGGCCCTGGTCTTCAGCATCCCATAGGATAATATCGATGCCTAGGTCAATTGGGTTGGATTGCAGTTGCCGCGCTATTTCAAGAAGAACAGCTACGCCGCTGCCACCATCATCAGCTCCAGGAATGGCTTCTTCTCTTCTGCTTTTATCCGCATCTTGCTCGGCTATGAAACGGGAATCCCAGTGCGCCGATAGAATAACCCGGTCTTTCAGGTTCGGATTGTACTGAGCAATGATATTGCTAGATGCCAGGTTATCACCGGTATAAATAGTTGCTATAAAGTCCTGCCGGATCACTTCCGCTCCGAAGGACTCGAATTTTTCTATGAGCCAGTCCCTGCATGTTTTATGTGCATCTGACCCAGGCACACGTGGGCCAAAACTGAGTTGCTTTTCAATATAATAATAGGCAGAGTCCTTGTCAAAGGAAGGAACCTTTGCCCGTGGTTTTTCAACTTGCACACCTGGAGATCCTTTTGCGTTTTCCTCTTTGCAGGACACCCAGCACATACATGCAATCAGAATATAACAAAGCCAGATTTGGATTTTCATAAATACAATTTTAGTTGAATGACCAGCTGGAACCCTCCTTACCGTCTTTAACAACGATCTTGTTTTTAAAGAGTCCATCCCTGATTTTGTCAGCCGTATCCCAATCTTTTCTGGATCGTGCCTCTTGCCTAAGTTCCAGCACCAATTCCATAACGCCATTGAGTGCAGAATCATTACTTACAAGCTCATTTTCATTCAGAAGACCAAGAACTTCCGTTATGTATTCCGGAAAGCTCTTTTTCAGGTTTTCAAAACAAGCGCTGGATATTTGATTTACGTCAAGGTGACCTTCTTTCAGACTGTTGATTTTTGTGACCAAATCAAAAAGACTGGCTATAGCACGGGGTGTGTTGAAATCATCACACATATGCGTCATAAATTCATCCAGGGCACTGTTGATTTCATTATCGAGGGTGTTGGATTTTGAATCCTGAGTCAAGGCGTCCAGGGTCTTGATGGCTTCCATCAATCTTTTGTAACCCTTTTCAGAAGCTTTCAAGGCTTCATCGGTCAAGTCGAGTGTTGAGCTGTAATGCGATTGCAGCATGAAAAACTTCACTATCATCGGAGAATATCCTCTGGAAACATGCGGGCTGTCTCCCGTAAACAGCTCATCGGGTGAAATGGTATTACCATCACTTTTAGACATCTTTTTACCATTCATCAGCAGCATATTGGTGTGCAGCCATACATTGCATGGCGAACAATCACAGGCGCCAACATTCTGTGCAATTTCATTTTCATGATGCGGAAACTTTAGGTCGTTTCCACCGCCGTGAATGTCAAATTTTTTACCCAGATATTTGGTACTCATCACGGAGCATTCAAGATGCCAACCGGGAAATCCCTCTGACCATGGTGATGGCCATTTCATGAGATGTTCAGGATCGGCTTTCATCCAGATAGCGAAGTCCGATGGGTGTTTTTTCTGCTCCTGCTTTTTAAGATCACTGCGCGTTTCTGTAAACAATTCTTCAATGACCCGACCCGATAGTTCACCATAGGATTTCTTCTCTTCCTGGAATTTCAGGGTGTCGAAATACACAGAACCATCGACTACATATGCATATCCATTGTCAAGAATCTGCTTTACCATCTCGATCTGCTCGATGATATGCTGTGTGGCACGCGGTTCGATACTTGGTTTTTTTGTATTGAAAATGCGCATCATTTCATGAAAGCCATTGGTGTATTTCTGAACGATTTCCATCGGTTCCAGTTTTTCCAGACGCGCGCCTTTGGAAACCCTGTCTTCCCCATCATCCAATAGGTGACCTACATCTGTAATGTTACGCACATAGCGTACTTTATATCCCAGGTAAAGCAAGAATCGGTACATCACATCAAAACTTACAAAGGTCCGCACATTGCCCAGGTGAACGTCACTGTAAACAGTTGGTCCACACACATAAAGGCCAACATAACCCTCTGTGATTGGCTCAAACTTTTCCTTTTTCTTGCTTAAGCTGTTTTGCAGGTATAAATCTCTTATTTTCATGCTGCAAAAATATGTTTTTAATCATTGAAAAGGGGCTCCGAAATTGTCGAATTGAAATCATAAGAAGCTAAAAAGCATGATATTATTAAATTTAAGAAGAGATTAATAGATCCCCTGACCGAAGCCGGAAAACCCTAATAATTCCATTATAGAGCAGATTCGACTTTTAATAATGTCTGGATTATTCCTTTCAAGCTGCTTAGTACTTGAAGTGCTCGGGCAGGACAGTCAATTTAATAATGTCAAGTAAAATGTTGAAGATGGCCTGCCTTACAGGTCGAAAAAGCCTGACAGGGCATAATGGTCAGAATATTTTTCCCTAAATATTTTTTGTCCAAGCGATGCTAATGACGTATCGTGAAAAATATAGTCTATCCTCAGACCAGGCATAGATGATTCATGCGTTTTAATCAGACCACTTCCATGATTGATAAAGAGGTCACAAAAATCCTTATTGATCAAGCCATATAAATATGACTGTGGCATATCATTGAAGTCCCCCGCCAGGATGACAGGATGTGGGGAGTTTTTAGCATGCTCTCGAATTTCAAGGTATTGTTCTGTCCTTTTTATGGCGTGATAATTATACTTATCCAGGATGAACTTACTCTCATCCCACATTTCCTTAAGATCGTCCGACATTTTTTTGACCTTGTTTGAGCTTAGATGAATACTGTATACGCGTATGGTTTTATCTCTAACTTTAATATCCGCCCAACTTGCATTATGCGCATTGGTATCAAAGTATATATTACCGTGATTCACCACGGGCCATTTGCTGTAGATGCAGGTACCGATAAGTTCATCCGGGTAGATTGTATATTCTTTGAAAATGTCATCATAGAGGGGCTGTTGATTTTTAGCGCGTTCCTGCAGACAAATGACATCAGGTTCCGTCTCATTTATAAAATTCTTCAAACCACTGAGCTGGCTTGCGGACTCCTTGCCTTGAAGGAGGTAGCGGCTATGGCCAATATTATATGTCATGAGTTCAAAACCGTCCAGCTCTTCTTCAGGCCAGTGCAAGCCGATAGTTCTCTTAATGGCATTGAATCCAATTGCTAAGCATAGAGCAGAAAGCAGAACATATTTTGGCTTGAGCATCAGCCATAAAAGGATAAAGCCCAGGTTAAGAATCAAAAGAATAGGGAAGCCCAATCCAAAGAATGAAAAAAACCAGGTTAGATTTGGATTAACAAAGGGTGACAGGTATGCCAATACCGTTAATGATACCAGAAGAATATTTATCAGGAAGATAAATTTAATAAACCACTTCATAGTCTATTTCTTCTTGCTGGCCTGGAATAAGAAGTCTTTCTCTTCACTGCTAAGACTCTCCATACCGGATTTACTTATTTTTTCAAGGATTCTATCGAGCTCTGACTGTTCATCCCGACTCCTGTCTTTCTTTTTAGGCTCTTCATTTCTTATTATCTTGAAGGTGGACCTTGGAGTTCTGGCCCTTCTTTGATTGCCCGACGACCATTGCCCGATGCCATCTAAGACAGATTGTAATCCAGCTGTGAGCTCACGTCCCTTTCTCAACATATAGACAAAATATATTCCGAAGAGAGCACCACCCATATGCCCAAAAAATCCACCCGTGTTCGTGTTGTTTCCGGTACTGATCAGATCCATCAAAAACATGGCCAAGGCAATATATTTGATGCGAACAGGGCCTATAAGCAGGAGGTGGAAAATATAATCAGGAGCCAGCATCGTTGTTGCCATGATGATAGCCCATACCGCTGCGGAGGCGCCATAGGCAAAGGCCATATCTGAAGCTCCAGGAGCAATATTAGCCCAAAGTATAAACATAATACCTCCACAAAATCCTCCAAGAAGATACAGGGGTAAAACCCGGTGGTCCCCCAGCAAATCACCGACAATACGACCAAACCAGTACAGCAGAAGCATATTCCACAGGATATGCCAGAATCCTACATGCAGAAACATATGGGAGATGATTGACCAGGGTTGGAAAAGTTCTTTTAAAGGATCTGCCATTAATGACAACTTCCGGATCAGCAGCGAAGAAAAACCGGAGTTGAAATCGAAAACATTGATCAGCTTGATTAGAATGAATACAACTACATTGACCAGGATGATCTTATTGATCATATTGCCGAATCGAAAAGTATTTTTAAAATCGTCGTAAATGGAATTAAACATATTGGATTCTTGGTATTGCTTTTTATAAGCAGGAGAAATTTACGTATAATAATTTATTGTAATATAAATATGTTTGTCATATTAAACGCATGGACCTACAATTAACAATATTAAAGCTATTCCAGTTGTTAAGTCTTCAATGAGAAAGTATTTATACATAAGATGTCTCCGCGTATTTCTGTTATTAAACGTCTCCTGTATCTGTGCAAGTGCACAGACGATGTTGAGCCACAGCAGTAAAATTATGGAAGTTTACACCGATGAACGTGGCCAGACTCTGGTTCTTGATGAAAACAAAAAGCTCAGTTTGTACACCAGTAATTTTCGTTCTTCAATTTTGAATGAGGGTAAAGATCCGGGCCAATGGATTTCAAGGGACAGTCATTTGTATTATATAAAGGATAGCTGTTTGTATCTATCAGTAGCCAACCAATTGAAGCCTGTCCTCTGTCCCGCACCATCCAATATCATGGGTGTAAACGAGCATCTGGTCTGGTGTGATGATGTGGAACAGATAAGGATTTATAGCCTTGATGAGGAGCTTTGCATTGATGTTTTTCCCTGGGCCGGCACCCCGGTTCTCAATGTTGTGGGTGACACCAATAAAATCATAGTGCTGTTCGAAGACAGATTCATTGACTTATGTAATGATCTTGATCCGGTTTCATTCCCCTATAAAGCAACGGATGCCTGCATTTGGAATAATTCTGTACTTATATCTTCCAAATCTTCTGGCATTTGGGTATTCAGAAATGGCAAACTCAGAAAATTGTTTGTGCCAGGGATTATGGTACCGCAGTCCATTGAGGAAATGGCATTGATGCGTGAAAGTCTTTGGATAAAGGCACAAGGTGGTGATTTGTTTCACTTTGATCTGGACAGACAGATCCTTAATCCTGTGGCCATATCGGTAGATAATTTTGCTGTTGATTCATGGAATGTTGTGCATTATTCTTCAGGAAAAAAACTCTATACAGATCCCGGATTTATACATAATGTACAACCGAAGCTTGTCATAGATCAATTGACCATTAACGGGCGAGAGTTTGAAGCAGCAGATTCTATGGCCATTTATCAGGGCGATGTTCTTCAATTAAGATCTTCGGCTTATTACCCGGACGCATCACGAACTATAGTATGTGAGTATCAATTGAATGGAGGAAGCTGGCAAAGATATGATACGGATTTTCTTTTGAGTTTTGAGGAGGCAAGGCCTTATGTGCTCTCATTAAGATGTGGCCTGGACGGTGAAAGTATGAGCTTTGTAAGGTCATTCAAATGTGATGTCCAGCAAAAGTTGAGCCTTAGCTTATGGCCCTATGTGCTGGCTGTCGTGCTTATTGTATTTTCACTTCTCGGTCTGGCCTGGTGGAGTGCAGAAAGCAGAAACTCAAAGCTGGAAGAAAGACATAAGGCTTTGGAAATGAAATTGTCTTTGATGCGTGAAAGGCAAAAATTTCAGCAATCGAGAATGAGTCCCCACTTTTTGTTCAATGCCTTGAATGGCATCAAGGGCCTGGTTGCGGATAATGAAAACAAAATAGCACGCCAGGCTATTGACGGGTTTGCCAGGATAATGCGCACGATTCTCGAAGATTCTGAAAAGGAAAGGATTGAGTTGGGCGATGAATTGAAATTCCTCAAGGCCTATCTAAGCCTTGAACAAATCATCAGAAACAGCAGCTTTGAATACCGGATAGAAGATAACAGCTCAGCTAACTGTTCACTACCTCCTATGATGATCCAGCCCTTTATAGAGAATGCTATTATTCATGGTATCAGCAAAGTGGAGGGTGCCGGGAGAATCAGACTTGCCATTGAGGATGCCGGACAATATATCCGTGTGACTATCGAAGATAATGGGAAGGGTTTTGATCAAGAAGGAAGCCGGGACCACAAGTCAAAGGCTGTCGGAATATTTGAAGCGCGCGCCGCAGCGATTGACAAATGGCGAACCATGCCGGCCGTTCGTTATGAGGATATACCAGGTCAAGGTGGAGAGATTATAGGATTGAGATGTATATTGCATATTGCCAAGTAAAATGAACAGAATATCCACCATAATTGTCGACGATGTGCCCCTCGCTATTAAAAGCCTGGAAGCAGATATACAGGATCATCTTTCTGACAAGCTGAATATTGTGGCTACTGCAACAGGCGTTGTTGATGCTGCCAAAAAAATAAAAACGCACCATCCCCAACTCGTTCTTTTGGACATACAGATGCAAGACGGTGACGGCTTCGACCTTCTTGATATTATTGATCAGGAAGAGGTTAAAGTTATTTTTACAACAGCATCTCGAGAGTATGCGGTCAAAGCGTTTAGATATTCTGCTGTTGATTACCTTCTAAAGCCGGTTTCGCCCGATGAACTGATTGCTGCTGTGTCAAAAATCTTTCATGATGAAGAGATAGAACAAGCCAAGTCAAGAAAGGTCTTGCCTGTCAGCACGAGTGACCGGCTTGAGTTGGTAGACCTGGATCGAATCATCCGTCTGGAAGCAAGCGGTAATTATAGTGTTCTCTATTTAGAGGGGGGAGAGAAAATAGTTGTTAGTAAAACGCTTAAGAGCATTGAAGCTAAACTGGATTCGCGGTTTGTAAGAACGCATCAAAGTCATATCGTAAATCTTGACTTTATTAAAGCTTTTAATAAAACTGAAGGAGGCTATCTTGTACTTCAGGATGAAACAGAAATTCCTGTCTCCGTCCGGAAACGTAGCCAGCTTATCGATAGATTAAAATCTTGATAAAGAAAAGCCCTTCCTTAAGAAGGGCTTTCTGGCACTGTTTCGCCTTTGCGAAGCATTCCGATGAAACATGGACATAATTTCTTATGTTAGAATCCTGTCATGCCACAAATGCTTTGGAATGAGCTGACTAGAATATCGACACCATCATGCGTTTTTATTATCTCAATCGGTGCATCAATATCAATCGTGACTTTATCAATATTGTCTTCCCTGTTTTTAATGAATAGGGTGTTCTCTTCAAACAGCTCTCTTTCTGTCCTGGTCAGCATGGTCGACCTCAGGAGGTTATAGGCATCTCCTACACGTATTCCGGGTATGTGAAGTACAACATCGAAGCTGTAAATACTTTCCTTTTTGGTCAGGATGATGCCATCCTCAAAATACTGTACCTCTTTAATGTAGTCTTCACCCTCTACCGTGTCGGCTTGTGCAATCGGATTAAAATGGTTTTCTGTCCAGCTTATCAGGGGATATGTAGCATCGGCATCCCGACGTGTGAGTTCATATTCATTCATAGGTATTGGCAGTCTGCTCAGGAATCCATTGAAGACATAACCTTCACGTCCATCTACTATTCCTTTGACCCAATTTCCTTCCAGCCATTCAATGCGTTGAATGCCCTGTACCGTATCAATGATATGTACTTCTTCGCCATACCCCACAATTTTAACGAGCTTGGCGGAAAGACTTGGAGCAGTACGCATTTTTACGCCTGAAATCGCTACGACTTTTTGGGGTTCCTGGAATGTGTTGGCTACTGCCTGAAATTCAAGGCTGGTGAAAGCTAGTATTAACATGATGATCTTTTTCATGGCAAGTGGATTTAGGTGGTATAAATGATTAACAATTCAATGTTATATCTAAAACGCTTGCCGTGCCTTGGTCAATGAGTATCCGTAAGCAAGTAATTATTATCCGTCGGAAATTTCTTCAGCGACAGGGTATTTGACAAACTGAACCAGGAAGACGGCGAGGAACAACATGAGGTAATACATAAAAAAGCGCCAAGTGGTCATGATGAGTGGCAGGAGATCTTTAGGTATCTGCTTCTCAAATATCAGGTAGAAAGTGGCCTCGGCTCCACCTGATGCGCCAGGTGTTGGAATGAACATCATCGTGAGATAAATGATATACTGCTGCAGGTAAACCTGGAAGGCTTTGAAGTCAATATCCAGTGCGACAAGAAGAATGATGAGTACACTGAATCGGCAAAGCCATTGTGTAAATAATATGGTAAGACTGACCAGGAGATAGCGCAAGCCATTCTGGCGTACCTGGTTGAAGCTGGCGATCATTTCCTTCCAACCGCCCTTGAATTCATGTATAAGTCTTGACCATGCCTTCCGATACTTTGAAGGGATAAACCTGTATTCTTTTAGGAAAGGTATGTACTTGAACAGAAGATATAAGATAATCAAGCTTAAAAATATCAGAGCAAAACCAGACCTATTCTCTTTGGCTGATTGAATGATGGATCGAAATATCCTGAAGATGCTGTTACGTGCATGAAAGAAGGCAATAATTACGACTGTGCTGTACATGATAAAGTCTTCCAGGCCATTGAGTAGGGTGAGGAATCCCGCTTTGCCGGTACTCAGTTTGTTTTTTATCAGCAAAGCCATTTTAATCGGACCGCCACCAATGATCGTTGGTGTAATGGCAGCTCCCAATTCAGTGTACACAGCGATGCGCAAAGCATCACGGTATTTGAATTGATGTCCCAGGTAGCGCGTCCAGATGACCAGGCGTACAGCGTGACCAAACCAATTGTAAAGTAAGCAACACAAAATCAAGATGACGTATGGAATCTTGATGCGTGATAGGTAAGCAAAGACATTTTGCTCATTGGTTAGCAAGAGAAAAATCAGGTGGGCTACGATACCAAAACTGATCACGATGACAAGCGAATTTATCGTCTTGTCGAGATTGAAAGATAGCTTTGTGGTGCCTGGTGTATTCAAAATATACCGCTTATCTGATCTCCCGCATGATATGCATGAATTCAGATGTAATCATGGCGGTAGCTCCCCACAAGATATCATTTTGGAGTTTATAGTAGGGCATATTGCGCATGATATAGTTGCGTACCTTGTAATCCTTGTTTGCAAGAGCTTCTTTACTGGAGAGGTAACTCAGCTTTTCGGTGATCACATAGTTGACTTCGGATTCCTGAAGCTTAAGCGCAGGCTTATGATCAATAAAGCTGACAACAGGCTGTACGTGAAAATTGCTGACAAAGACATAAAGGGGACTTAGAGTCCCCAACACCTCGGTTTTGAATTTGCTGACGCCGATTTCTTCTTCGGTTTCACGAAGGGCTGTTTCAATAAGATCCTGATCGCCTTCTTCTTCCTGACCTCCTGGAAAACTTATTTGACCTCCGTGCTTGTCATTAGGATTTTTGTCTGGACGTTTTATAAAGAAAAGCCCCAGCTCACCAGTATCCTCGGGGAAAAGGAGAAGGTTGACGCCGGCCTTTTTAGCGCTATCAGAATCTTCTATGTATCGATTTGTTTGGACAGGAGACAGCAGCTTTTGAGCTTTCCATCCCGGTAGGGGGGAGGCGAGACGTTCTCTAAGTGCATCTAATTGTTTGATATCCATCTTTAGAGAAAACACTTGTGAGGGCATGAAGTTTATTCCTGTGGTGCAGAGTATTTGTAAGTAGTGAATATTTATTGGAATTAAAATATATTTGCAGTCCTGATTTTACTGCCCAAGTGCTGGAATTGGTAGACAGGCATGGTTGAGGGCCATGTGTCCGCATGGGCGTGGGGGTTCGACTCCCCCCTTGGGCACAACAAACCCCTGCAGGCTTAGTGTGCAGGGGTTTTGTTTTTTTCTTCCTATCGAAATGCCCAAATGCTTTTATTCCGTTTAATTGGTGTGATTATAAAACAGCTTGCCCAATAAATAACTCAAATGAAAAAACACATCTTATTACTACTAACTATTGGATCCATCTTTTCTTTCTGCCAAAAATTATCAGCACAATCGAGTGTATTCGAAACAGAAATTTTGGATACGGTCTATTCAGAATTACTTGAGGAGTATCGAGAGTTCTGGGTTAAATTTCCTGAGAATTATAGGCCCAACAGTAATGTAAAATATCCTGTCGTTTATTTGCTGGACGGCTTTTCTCTGAAAAAAAGTTTGGAATCCGTATATGATAATTATTGGGGACATTATTTGCCTCACATGATTCTGGTCGGGGTTTCAAATAGGAAGCACAGGAATAGAGATTTAACGACTTCACAAGTGAGTATGAGGCGAGGGGCTGTTATGAATGACGATACGGGCGGCGCTGAAAACTTTACTCGATTTATTGAACATGAACTGATTCCATACATTGATAATAAGTACCCCACGGCACATTACCGCACGTTGATTGGACATTCTTTTGCAGGCTTGTTTACAGTAAACATGTTGATAAACCATAAGCATGTTTTTGAAAATTATATTGCTATAGATCCAAGTATTGAATGGGATGATCAAAAATTATTGAAGGAAGCAAAGCAAAAACTTGATTCAGAAAATTATGAAGGCAAATCTCTTTTCGTTTCATTAGCGGCAGAACAGCTGCACATGTGGAATGAAGAAATAACCATGGAGAATATTATGGACGACACGTCAGAATTCACTTTGTTTGCACGCTCTATCATCGAGTTTTCAAGTTTTGCTGAATCTCGAAAACAGAGTGGATTAAATTTTTCATGGAAGGTTTACAATGAGGATTTACATGGTACCGTTCCGCTCCCTACAATAAGAGATGGACTGATTTTTCTTTTTAAATGGTACCAATTTAAATCTCCTCAAAAGTATAATAACCCGGAAACTACAGTAGAGGAACTGACGGAACTATTGGACACGCAAGGCGAAATATATTCAAAGCATTTTGGTTATTCCTTCCCGCCAATGATTGAGGAAATGTTTAGCGGATATGGTTATATGAATTTGCAAATGGATCAGCCCGAAAAAGCGTTTATGTTTTTCAAAATGTATATTGATTATTATCCCCAAAGTGCAAGCGCTCACAGTTCAATGGCTGATTATTATGAGACCAAAAATGACCAGGCCACTGCTATAAAATATCTAAGCAAGGCATTTGAATTAAGTGGAGACGATACTTATAAAGAAAGGATGGATGAGTTGAAGGAAAAGAACTGAGCCTATTTCAGGACTTCAGCTATAGATAAATTGAATCATTCTTTTTAATTCTCAAACCCTAGTTCAACTATTCTTAATTTTTGTTTGCCGGGGTCAATGCTGCCGTCACCTCGGCACAGTTCAGGCAGGATTCAAGACTTTGAGTAATCTTCAAGACTTCATTTTGCTTCTGTAGTACTACCGACCATAGAACTTGTCCTAAACTTTGGGGTAACTCCAAAGGACTAAAATCATTTAAATATATATCACTTTAGTATTAGCATTTTTTTAGTCGCCGTGAATTTATCAGTAGTTAGTGCATAATAAATAATACTGTTGTTTGTATTTAGTTTTGATGCATTAAGTTCAAAGTTGTTAATTCCTTTTTGACCATTTAATTTGATTATGTACAGCAGCTTTCCTGAGACATCGAAAAACTCCATTTTAACTAGTTCGTTTGCTGGCAGGGTATACGAAATAGTAGTTTTGTCTTTAAATGGATTGGGGGAGTTCTGAAGTAGGTTGTATTGTTCTTTTTCCAAGGATGAAGAGGTCGATATATCAATTACTTTTAATTCTTCACCCAAGTATGCTTCTGCTTTAGTGATATCTGAATTAATTTGAATTTTGTCACCCACTTTTTGGGATACAAGTGCTTTAAGTTGAAGCGTTAATATTGTGCCAACCCCTAATGCAAAACGTTCATTACAGCTTAAGGTTAATCGATCACTCATTATACCTAGATTCCCCTCATTGAATCCAGCCCCATCAATATTTAAGGGTTCAAATCCAGGTATTGCTAATGTCAACTGATATGCAACCAATTCAGATGAGTTAGAATAGAGCTGCAAATCTATTACTTCACCGGCCCCAATGTGTTTGTCATCATAAATTAGATCAATAACATTTAAAGAAACAGCTTCTGGTCTTTTTTGGTCAAGTGTAGTTATTGCACTATTGTTAACATCTCCTATTTTTAGGGCAATAAGGTCTGCTTCATCATAATCATCGGCAAGGTTTTCAAAATTAAGAGATCTATTGTATGCCCATGGATTATCAAGAGATAATTTTTGATTTGAATCAACTGAAATCCAACTGTTAGTTTCTGGCAATTCTTTATAAATACCCAGAATTAACTTCCTTAATTCGATAAGGTCTAATGCTGTGATCTGATTGTCATTGTTGACATCAGCTGCTATCATTTTGTATGGGCTATCTAAGTATTGTAGGCCAAGAATATGTCTTTGAATTAAAACTAAATCTAAAGTACTGACGCCATTCAAATAGTCTTCATTACTATAAGCAACTATTGAATAGTCAGAGTTAGTTATCAATGAATTGAAGGCATAATCACCTTCTTTATCAGAAGCGCCAAATTTTGGAAATCCCGGTAAATCACTTGTTATTTGAGTTGTTAAATTCTCAACAGGTTGCTTTTGCTCAGTTGCTATGTGTCCTGATAATTCACTGGAATTAGATGAATTATTATTAACCAATCTAATATTAACAAGACAAAAATCATTATTACCGGTCTCATCCCATACGAAAATAGGCACTGTAATGATACCAACAGAATCAGCATCTTCACTTTTAAATACTTTACTAGCACTTCTTAGACCTGGCTCCCATCTGTGGGTATCACCACCGTAGTCATCTATCTTCTCATAGTCACCATTTGTGCTGTCATAGAACCAGAAGGTGCCATTGTACCACATAAGGTCACTGTTGCTGTCATACTCTGTATCATCTCTTGGTGGAGGAGCTACATCTGTAAAGGTGAACAACAAGTTGTCACTGTCAGTACAGTTGTCAAAGCTTCCTACATTAAAGTCTATAGCCCATAGCTCTACCTCTCCGTTAGACATTACAGCTGTGCTTAGGTTCAGACAGTATGGCGTTGGCGCTTTCTTATCGATGATCTGGAAGTAGCGTGTCACACTTGATGTGTTGCCACAACCGTCATAGGCTCTCCATACAGCCCTGTGCCATATACCACTGCTTGGTATGCCGTCAGGTAATGTGATCGTCGCATCCTCACCATTGCCCGTCTTGGCAATATGGTATGGGTTAGGATCACCATTAGGCAGTACCGCAGGATTTGACGTCGCATAGTGGAAGTCTTCTGTCCAGTCAGCATAGGCATCTATGCTCACATCCCAGCTGATCCACTCGCTGCCACAATCACCATCATCTGTTGCGCTACCGCTCATGCTTACATCAGCACTGACACATTCGCCAGTTACTGCAAAACACAAGCTGTCTGCTACTGTCACCACTGGATCTACTGTATCAATGATCTTGATTGTCTGTGTATACTCATACTTACCACCCGCAGCTGGATTGGTCGGATCATACACACACCAGTTGATCACACTCCAGTGATTCAATATCTTATAGCAAGCTCCATCTTCGAATAGGAACGTATCTGCCTCCAGGCTTACACCCACAAGGTTACATGTCGCCTCTTCCCAGTATGGCTCGCCTACATCGTAATCATCACAATCTACAGATACATCATCTGGCCAAACAATTGTGCTTGGATCGAATGGATCCACAGGAAGGATTACAAACCACTGATTGCCTCCACCGCAGTCTCTGAACTGTCTTCTTATCGCTCCGAAGCCACAGCTTGGATCGTAAGCAGGAGCCTCAATTGGTCCGACACCATCTATGATGACACCATCGCTAGCTCTAAGCTCGCGTGGCTCTGTATTCTCATATACCTCAGCTGTGTCACACTCTATCTGTGCTTCACCACAAGCGCCAAAGTAACGTGGAATACCTCCTGTCATCTCAAGGTTGTTGTAATCCATGTCACAAGTCAAGAACATGTGCGGCGGTAGTTGTGGTACTGTCGCTGATTTGTCTTCCAACAATACTGTCGCCCATACGATGTTTTCGTTGCCGTTCTCATCCATAATTCTTAACTCAACATCGATATTGGCCTGAGTACCGCCATTAAGATCCTCACAACAGAACTTAACCGATGGCCCCCAGTCAGCATCTGAAGCATCACATACAGGTGTTCTTCTGATAGCGAAGCTTACTCCTGTACATCCATCATATGAACCATTGTCTACATCTTCTGCAAACAACTTCGCTGTACCCTGGAACTCATCCACTTGGTTGGCAATGTTTGTAAGACTCAATACGATGAACTCTTTAGATACAGCAACCGGCGGCGTATTGTCAACAACAGTCACTGTCATTGTCGCACTTCCTACGTTACCGCAGCAGTCCTCTGATCTGTATTCTACAGTCCAGCTTCCCAGAGGTACATTGTGAAGAACAAATCCGTCTTCGGCATTTCCGCTTAGGTCAAAACCATTGCGGTTGCCAATGTAGTATGTGATATTATCATCACAATCATCACCCATATGCTCTGGATGAGGTAGATGTACTGTCGCTGTACATTCCCATGGATCTACACTGGCAGATGTATCATTAAGACTTAGGAATGGCGGGTTCTCATCAAGAGATTTGATGATCTGGCTGTAGTTGATAAACTGTCCAGAACACCAGTCAAGAACAACCCAGTCCCTAAGAACTTTTCTGTTTCCATTACATCCTTCTGCGCAAGCATCGATATCGCTGTCGGTATACCCTGTAATCAGGTTACAAACTTCGTTATTGACAGCTTGTGCGTGTGGACCCCCTGATCCTACACCTTCAGCATAGTAGTGCGGGTATGCCCATCTGATACCTTCATTGTTTTCAACAACAAGGTCTACATCCAATTCATCAGGATCTATTCTGTTATCATCAGTATCTCTGTCTACTGTTGTTGGATCGTCGTAGAAAGCCGCTATACCAGCAGGGCTTACATCTACGCCACATGGCAATACGATGTCAGCAGGGGGCACTACCAATACATCTTCAATTGGCGTGAAGTCAATGTTGCCATCACTGTCAACAGGATAAGCACTGGTGCTAGCCAAATCCAATGGCCTGAAGAAGTACTCACGCGTACAACTTACTGTGCCTCTCGAACCATCTGCTCTTGTAAATCCAACAGTCCATGTACGCGTCAGTCGTGTACCTGTACATGCACCCAGGTTAAAATATTCATCATAGAAGCTTACATCTTCTTCGCTGAAATTATCACAATTGTCAGACATTGCATCTTCTACAAAGTCTTCATAGTCTTCCTGGATAAGGTCATCTCTGAGACCATCATCATATCTCAACTGCAGAATTGGCTGCTCATAGCAATTCAGTACACAGTCAGGATCATAATCCGTAGAACTCGTGCCATTCACTGGTGGACAAACCTCACAGTCGATAACAGGATCTTCCTTGTCTTCGAATGTCAAGTTACCCCAACAACTATTACCATTACATATATTAGTAACTGTAAATGTTAGTTCCTGACCAATGACAGGCTGATCAAGGCTGATTGGAGTTCCAATAGAGTTTGTAATGACAAAGTCATAGTACAACTCATCGTAGTCGCCTTCAAGAAGCATGTCGACAGTAATGTCAGAAGTACATCCTGAATTTACCGTTACATTGATGTTATTATTACATGCCATAGTCTCAGAAGAAATAGCATCTTCTTTCAATGACAATTTAGCGTCATCATAATAGATAGCGCCTCCATCAAATGCTGGTTGAATAAATAATACCAGAAGCCTTACACTTTTTGTTCCTGGAGGTGTTACACCAACAGTGCGCATGTCTGTCCAACGACTGGCTGAATAGGTATTGTCAAACCTTTTTGACTCGCTGAATCCAATCAATCCAAGATTACCATCAAGGTATTGGATTTGCACTAAACCGAAATTTTGATTGTTCGGTCCAAGGTTGTCTGGGAATGGAGCACCTGAACAATCCGCCTCTTTGGGGTTGTACATTTCAATGCTACCTACATAAGTTTCTCCAGGATTAGCTGGAACTGGGCTTGAAATGAGAACAGATGCTCCTGAAAAAATACCGAACATCTTAACGACGTTTGGCCCGTTTCCTGGAGCCGAAACTGTTTCAGTAGGCTGACAATAAAAATCGGGGGTGTTGAGCAAAAAAGCGTTTCCGAAGGATTGCCACCCATCGATTCCGCTTCCACCACCGACAAATCCTACTGTTCCCTTTTCAAAATTCCCATTCGTAAGAAGGTTCGGACCGAGGTCTCCACCTGCATTACAATCATTGTTTAACTGGGAAAAAGCCGGGATTGAAAGGAATACCGAAAGTATCCAAATGGCTGTATTTTTTGCCAATTTCATGAGATTGAGTTTTGGTTTAATTACTTAATGTTAAATACGATTTCGTCTTTGCTTACTCGCAAATTATCTCGCAAGATATGAATAATATCGTTTATAGCAATAAAAACTTTAATTTTTTTAATAACTATGAGCATGAAAAAAATCTTCCTTAGCATACTAATATACGGTTGTTTTACATTACCCATTGAGGCTCAGATACTTGGATATTCTGAGTGTTTTTCAGAAGGAGAAGCCTTAATAGGATTGGATCGAAAAGGCTGGACTTCAGACGTAAATGAAGTCAGTGAGTCCTATCAATTCGATTTTATGCTCCCCGAGGAACCCCCATTTGATTGCTATGAATTGGAATATGTTGATATTTCAATCAGCTTATCTGTGAATGAAAACAATATCATTCCAGAATGTTTTCTCGGCTTCTGGACCCATGTTCTCGAATGTATTGATCACGACCCTATCGGCTGTCCTACATCAGGTCTGTTTTTCGATATGCAGGGACTCAATACAGACATCACATTAACCCAGGATCTGGAAGATGGTATACCCATAGGTGTAGATGTTGTGGTTTTGACCGTACCTACCAATCCAATTTGCAACCAAACACCTATTTCTCTGGCAGAATTTGAAGCGGATGTTGAAGTCTGTCTTGAAGCCTATTATGTGCCAAAAGAAATTGATGAAGAAATCGACCTTGGAGATGACATTATTGTGTGTCCCGGCGAACTCGTTGACCTGGAAGGACCAGATGGATATGAGGAGTATGTCTGGGATGGACCCATAGATTCTGATGAGCAGACACTTGAAGATGCCATACCAGGAGATTACATTCTTGAAGTATATGATGCTGAAGGTTGCAGGCTAACAGATGATATATCCATCACCGAGCAAGATGAATTCCAGATCAGTCTAAGTGAAAATTTGCCACTTTCCCTTTGTGAGGGTCAGGAATTACTGCTTGAAGCTGTCATTGAATCCATTCAAGGAAATCCTGATTATGATTACGAGTGGATGCAGGGGCAAAGCATCCTATCTCAAAACTCAAGCATCAATATTAATATGTCGGGCGACTATAATCTAATTGTAACAGATCAGCTGACAGATTGCAGTCAAACATTTGGTTTCAATATCGGCAGTGGCGTGGTTTCCTCTGCTCAAATAGACAGCATTAGCCTGGATACGCTGATCTTGTGCGACTCTGACACGGCAAATCTTATCGCGTTCGTACCATTTATTGACATGACGAATTACAGCTTCGAATGGATAAGCCCTACAGATACTCTGATAGCTGACAGTATAAGTGTATTTACCAGTGGCAATTACATCCTAAATCAATATAATGAGCTCGGCTGCCCTTCGACTTCAGATACAATTTTTGTTCAGGTCAACAGCTTTGAATTTGCAGGCAATGACAATTCCACAAGTTTGTGCACCGGCATTCAATATAATCTTTCAAAGCTTCTAAGCTCTGAAGCTGCCCTTTCTGGAGTTTGGCAATCGGAAGATTTTCAACAAAACATTAATGGAAACTTTTTGTCCACTGGTACTTTGAGTGAGGGGTCATATGATTTAATATATATAGTAAGCAATACAGCTCCTTGTCCTAATGATACCAGTGTGCATAGTATCACACTCATTGATGGTGGCCTGAGCGCAGGTGACGATGCCTCCTCAGAATTATGCCCTGGTGAATCAATTGACCTGAGTACACTCCTGACCACATCCGACCTTGGAGAATTCTATGATGGAAACTTACAGATACTTTCAACAGGCTTAGTTGACGGCATGCAAATTGGCACAGGGGAAAATAAATACTATTATATAGTCGAAAATCAGGAATGCGATAATGATACAGCTGAATTTATAATCACATTATTGGAAGATGCCGATCCATTCCTGATTACAGGACCTATTTGTGATACAGAAAGCATAATGGTCAATGGATCGACATATAACTTGTCTAGCAGTACAGGTTCAGAAGTACTTGTAGCCTCTAATGGCTGTGACAGCATTATTAATATTGATTTGCAATTTTTTCCGGCTGCAGAATCATCCATTGATAGTGAATTATGCTCAGGAGAATCTATTGACATCCAGGGTGAAATATTTGATGAAAGCAACCCAAGTGGTTCCGTCTTGATAAGTGGTGCATCATCACAAGGCTGCGACAGTCTTGTTAACATAAGTCTGAGCTTCGTTCAGACCCTGACTAGCGAGATCAATAACGAACTGTGCGAAGGCGAGTCCATCACTGTAAATGGGATAGTGTACGATGAAACCAATCCATCAGGCACTGAAAACCTAATAAGTACCAATGGTTGCGACAGTATAGTAACTGTAATGCTCAATTATCTGGAAAATTCTGAAGCCAGTCTCTCCTTTGAGTTATGTCCTGGTGCGTCATTGGACATTAATGGTGAATTATTAAATGAGAGCAATAGCAGAATCATCCAAACGCTGACGAACTCAGTTGGCTGCGACAGCTTATTATCAGTGCAGGCAGTGATACTATCTAACAGTGAATTTACATTCGAACAGGATATATGCCAGGGAGAGTCGGTTACTCTTGGTGGAGAAGTGTTTGATGAAAGCAATCCATCAGGAATAGTGGTACTTGAGGATTCTGCTCAGAATTCCTGCGATAGTATTATACATGTAAGCCTTACCGTATTTCCTGTGAGTGAACAGGATTTTGATTATGAGATCTGCGAAGGAGACAGCATTAACATCAATGGCAGCTGGTACTCCACTGCTGGCACATTTACAGATAATCTGCAGGATGCCAATGGTTGTGACAGTATTGTCAACAATACCATTACACTTATTGATTGTGCAGTGAGCATTACGGTAGATGTCCTTTCTGGACTGGATTGTTTTGAAGGAGAAGGCAGCGAAATATCCATAATGTTCAACAACAACGCCATCGGTTTATTTTACAGAGTTTTTAATGAAACAGGACAGATTGTTGCAAATGGTCCCATTGTGATTAATAATGTAAATATCGAAGATCTTGCTGCCGGAACCTTCGAAATTCGTATTGAGGATAATGGTCAGACTCTGGCATCAGAGTTTTTCGAAATCACACAGCCCGATGCCATAACCGTGAATACTATTTTGGTACAAAACCTAGAGTGTTTTGGGGAATCCAACGGAAACATAAGCCTGGATATGTCAGGTGGCACCCCACCCCTATCTATTCTATGGAATGAGGGTTCCAACACAAGCGATCTAAGCAGCCTTGAACCCGGTACGTACAGCTATACGATTACGGACAGCAAGCAATGTACCAATGAAGGATTTGTCGAGATATCAACACCGGGCATGATCGAGCTGGCATTCAGTCAAACAGATGCTTCTTGCCCTGACGTAGATAATGGGTCTTTAAGCATCACCAGCAGCAGTGGTGGCACGGGTAGCCTTCAATATTCTTTGGACGGAACAAGCTTCTCAGGAAACAACATATTTGAAAATCTTTCGCCTGGAGATTATACACTGTTTGTTCAGGATGAAAACATGTGTCGAGAATCCTATGATTTTTCTATAGGCCTTGATCCAGCCCTCATAATTGAAGCAGAATCGCCCATTACCATAGATGCTGCCACAGCTTTTCCGATTAACTTGAATCTAAACTTCACTGCAGAATCGGTATCCTGGAGTAATCCTGAACTTTTAAGTTGTGATAATTGCACTAACCCATTGATAACAGCTGAAGTATCAACAAGCCTGTCTGTTACGGCATTCGATGAAAATGGTTGTTCGGTCTCAGCAACAATAGAAGTTATTGTAATAGAGAAGCTTAATAATGAGATTTACATCCCTAATATCATTCAACTTAATTCTACTTCTCCCGAGGATAATGTATTCAAACCATTGCTTGGACAGGATACCGATATTCTTATAAGGAGTATGAGAATTTTTGACAGGTGGGGCAATATGGTCTTTGAAGAAAACGGCCCAAACATAACAGGTTGGACCGGTTACTTAAATGATAGAAAACTGGAGCAAGGTGTTTACCTCTATCAACTGGAATACCTTGAAGGGTCTGAAGAAAAGCTGATGTTGGGTCAAGTCACTTTAATACGCTAAAAAAAGAGCGGGAAAATCCCGCTCTTAGCATTATAATCCAAAATTATACTCAATCTCCGAATAAGTATAATTCTTTATGGTTATCTGATAATTATCATTTGTCTTGTCGCCGTATTGCTACCTGCCGTCAACTTGTAGTAATACATTCCATCTTCACTAAACTCGCCTGCATCAAAATTTATTGCATGCGTTCCTTTTTCGTAGTAGGCATTCAATTTGCGCACCAGTTGTCCAGTTAGACTATAGACAGACAATTCAATATCTGAAGCAGCTGGCAATGTGAAGCGAATATTGGTTGATGCATTGAACGGGTTTGGCGTATTCTGATACAATTGGAAATCTTCTTCTGCCGTGGCTTTTTGAATGCCGAGATTTAACACCTGGTTATTGATTCCGGCGTAAGCTTCAGAATGTATTCCTTTTTGAGCTATTGAAAGGGATTCAGATACAAGTCCATCAAATTTAGAATCAAAAACCAAAACCACAGATTCACCAATCAAGGATTGACTGCCATTATAGCTTATATTCAGAATGTCACCTGACTGATACACATGCTCTTTACCAAGAACTCCTTTCACACCAATCAATTCCATGCCTGGCGTATTGAGCGATAACTGGAATGAGTGAAAATCAATTCCCTCGGCTTTTAATTCAATCTCGAAGGTTTCTGAAGCAGCAACTTCCTGATCTGCATAAATCAATTGAGCTTGGGCTGCTGATTTAATACTGGATGTCCTTGATATTGAATTAGCTTGTACGCTGCCATTTACATCACCCATCTTAACACCAATAAAATCTTCCTGCATATGGTCATCAATCAGGTCAAGGATGGTCCTGGATTCACTGAAATTCCAGGGATTGCTTAAGCTCAACTGGTCTTCAGCATTGATCAATTTCCAGGAAGCTGAATTAGGAAGCTGGCTATATATGCCCAGGATCAGCTTACGCAATTCAATCAAATCCAGAGCAGTAATGTATGCGTCATTGTTTACATCTGCCGCGATCATTTTGTACGGCGAATCAAGAGACTCCTGACCAAGAATATGTCTTTGAATCAACACAAGGTCTAAAGTGCTCACGCCATTCATATAATCATCCTCGCGTGTTCCTGATATCTTATAATCAGCAAAGAATGGTGTCTCGACGAAAGCAAACTGCCCATTACCATCCGTCATCTGTTCTTCTCTGTAGTTAAGTGGACCAGTGATATTAGTTTCGATGTTCTCAACAGGTTCACCAAATTCAGTTTTAACTTTTCCGGATACCATTGCCATTCCTCCACCTCCATTATCAACCAGTCGAAGGTTGACAAGGCAGAAGTCGATGTTTGTATTTTCATCCCATACATAAACAGGAAGTTCCACAAATCCATCAGGTCCTGCATCAGCTATTGTAAATACCTTTCCAGCACTTCTCAAGCCAGGATCCCACCTGTGTATCGCTCCTCCATAATCATCCTGCTTTTCGTACTCGCCTGCACCAGTGTCGGGATCAATCTTTTCACTGTTATAGTACCAGAAAGTGCCATTATACCATTGCAGGTCAGAATTGCTGTCGTATTCAGTATCATCCCGGGCTGGTGGTGGAACATCTGTAAAAGTGAAGATGAGGTTTTGTACTTCAGTACAGTTGTCAAAACTGCCTTTATTAAAGTCAATCGCCCACAGCTCTACCTGTCCACTCTCCATAACAGCTGTGCTTAAATTCAAGCAGTATGGAGTAGGTGCTTTATTATCCCTTATCTGGAAATAGCTCATCTTACTGGTTGTATTGCCACAGCCATCATAGGCTCTCCATACAGCCCTGTGCCAAACCTCAGATCCGTAAATTCCATCAGGAAGACTTATGCTAACTGTTTCTCCATTACCAGATTCAGGGATATAATATGGGTTTTTATCACCATAAACCAGATAGGGTGTATAGCTTGAGCTGTAGTGATAATCTTCAATCCAGTCAGAGTTGATATCAACGCTCAACTCCCAATTTATCCAGTCGCTTCCACACAATCCATTGTCTTCTGCTGTTGCTTCAAGTACTAGGTCCTTGCTTGTGCAATTATCAAATACTGAATACTGTAAGCTGTCCTGAAGACTGATCACAGGATCTACTGTATCTATAATTTTAACCAATTGTGTGTAGGTGTATTTTCCTGGAGAGTATGGGTTGGTTGGATCATAAATACACCAGTTGATAACTGACCAGTGATTCAGAATCTTCATACAAGAGTTGCCATCAAACATAAAGGTGTCACTCTCAACAGATACACCGACAAGATTACAGGTTGATTCAAGCCAGTCCGGTTGTCCATTGTCATAGTCGTTGCAATCCACAAGCTTGTCATCCGGCCAAATAATTGAAGTGTGGTCAAATGGATCAACAGGCAAAATAATAAACCACTGAACACCTCCTCCACAGTCTCTGAACTGCCTACGTATAGCACCAAATCCGCATCCGGGATCATAAGCTGGGGCCTCCTGAGGGATTCCATTTATAACAACCCCATCGCTGAGGCGTAACTCACGTGGTTCTGTATTCTCGATCACATCCAGAGTATCGCAATTGAATTCGGCTTCTCCACATGCTCCAAATATTTTTGGGAATCCTCCAGTAATACTGAAGTCATTATAATCCATATCACAAGTCAAAATCATGTGTGGCGGAGTTGTCGGAAATTCGTTAGACTTATCCTCCAGAAGTACACGCGACCATACCTCATTTGAATTACCATTGGCATCGGTAATACGCAGTCTCACCTTAATTTCCATTGAAGCAAAGCCTTCAAGGTCTTCGCAGCAGAATGTCACAAAATCACCCCAATTCGCATCTGCATTTCTGCAAACAGGATCCCTGCTTACTTCAATAGTTACACCGCTACATCCATCATAGGATCCGTTATCAAGATCCCTGGCATACACATTAGCTGTGCCTTGATACCCATTGATTGGATTGCTGATATTTGTCAGACTTATAACAATAAATTCTTTACTCACAGCTACTGGTGGCGTATCATCAACCACTGTAATATTCATATACGACCTACCCACATTACCACAGCAATCCACACTTCTGTATTCAATCCTGTGTTGCCCCAGATAGGCATCATGCAGGACAAATCCATCGTCAGCATTACCACTTACAGATAATCCTCCAGTGGTACCAATGAAATAGCTTGTATAGCTGTCACAATTATCAAAAATATGCTCCGGATGTGGCAGGTTTACTGTTGCAGTACATGCCCATGGATCTACACTTACAGTCAATTCAGGTACATCGATTTCAGGCCCATATCTGTCGACAGCTTTGATTATCTGTCCGTATTGAATGAATTCGCCGCTGCACCAATCCAAAATGGTCCAGGTTCTAAGTATTTTTCTATTGCCCGAACATCCCGGTGCACATACCTCCAGACTGTTATCTGTATAACCAGTTATCAAATTACAAACCTCGTTGTTGACAGCTTGCGGGTGAAAGATATTGCTCCCTACCCCTCTGAGATAATAGTGTGGAAATCCATAAGGCACCCCTTCGTTATTCTCGACTACGGCATCAATATCCAATTCATCCGGATCGATATTATCATCATCCGAGTCGAGGTCTGGTGTGTTTTTATCATCAAAATAAGCCGCGATACCGGCAGGGCTGTTATCGAAACTGCAATCAATCTCCACAAGATTAATCGGTAATATCAGACAGTCTTCTATTGGCTTGATATCCTGCCTATTGGTCAAAGGACTGACAGGATATTCTTTTGTATCCTGAAGATTGATAGGTTTGAAAAAATACTCCCTGACACAATTGATATAACCCACAGAGCTGTTATAATTCTCGTAAGCCACTTTCCATGTTCTGACTAATTTCGAGCCTTCACACGGTCCAAAATCTTCCCAGTGGTCATAAAAGCTTGTCAGTTCCGGAGCCCAGTTACTGCAGTTGTCTTCAACATAATCTTCAAGAAAGTCCTCATAATCTTCCTGTACGATGCGATCTCTCAATCTTCTGTCGTAACGATTGATAATGATATCTTTCTCAAAACAGTTTCGGACACAATCCGCGTCGTAATCATCAGCAGAGTTACCATAAACTTCAGGACACACAGAGCAGTCTACAGTTGGTACGATCTTGTCTTCAAGTAATACTGTACCCCAGCACGTAGGCGTCCCATCATAAAAAACTTTATAAAAAAGCAATGAGTTGACCCATTCTGCCATATCATCGCCACCGTAAGTAGGCCCATGAATACCACCAAGTACCAGAATTCCGGTATGGTTGTAAACTTCATAGGTGTAAAGTCCATTCTGGACATCGTCATTCAAACTGACGTCACCTTCCAAAAAAGCGTCTACGGTTAAATCAACAGCACAATTATGGTTAACTGCAACATTTATCTGATCGTTGCATTCAACGGATGGGGACTGCGCAAAGGATGTGAAAATACCTAAGCAAACAGCCAAACAAGTTAATGTAAATGACCTGGTCATTAGATTGAGTTTATCGGTTTAAAAGCTTTTAACACCGGTATCGCTTATCTTAAGAGAACAGATTTGATTTGTTTACTCCTTCAAAAGAAAATTGATTTCGGCTTTCTTTAATACAGCAAATATACTGAACCGGGGAGCTATCTTATAGATAATCAGGGGCTTAGCACATATATAACAAATTATAATTTGGCAGAATGTACACCTGGCGGGAGTTTTGGCAACAGTTTGCATTTTTTTAAGAATATAAATTACCTTTTTTTAGGTATATATTAGAAAATAAACTCATACAATTGTCTGATTATGAGTATATTATGATTTTTTGTAATTTGATTTAAATTAACTTAATGCCAATAGTGTATCAAAATAATGATAGACTCTTTGTCATAGCACAACTGAAGTTTTAAATCTATTTTTGCAGCATGTTCAAAAGCCAGGAAGATACCATAGTAGCGATTGCTACACCCCAGGGTGTGGGAGCACTTGGCGTGATTCGGGTCAGCGGTCACAAAGCCATAGAACTTGTCGATGCGGTCTTCAAAGGCAAAAATCTGAGTAAAGTCGAAGGCCATACTGTTCACTATGGCCAAATAGTTCGTGAAGATGGCTACATAATCGATGAGTGCCTGGCAACTGTATTCCGGGCTCCCCGTTCCTTTACAAAAGAGGACAGTGTAGAAATCAGCAGTCACGGCTCAAGTTACATCCTCAATGAAATTCTTCAATTGCTCATCCGAAAGGGTGCTCGACTGGCCGGACAGGGTGAATTTACGCTAAGAGCTTTTTTAAACGGACAATTCGACCTTGCCCAGGCTGAAGCCATTGCCGATCTTATTGCATCCACAAGTCAGGCCGATCACGAACTGGCTATGAACCAAATGCGCGGAGGTATTTCCGACAAAATCAGAGCACTTAGGCAGGAACTCATTGATTTTGCAGCACTCATAGAGCTTGAATTGGATTTTGGCGAAGAAGATGTAGAGTTTGCTGATCGCGCCAAGCTAGAAAACCTGGTACAAAAGATAAAGCTTGTCGTTGACGCACTACTGAATTCATTTCGCCTTGGAAATGTGTTGAAGAATGGTGTTGCGACAGTTATTGCCGGTCGCCCTAATGCAGGTAAGTCGACCCTGCTTAATGCCCTTGTTGAAGATGAACGTGCTTTGGTTTCCGATATAGCCGGAACAACTCGCGACACTATTGAAGAAATAATTAATATAAATGGTGTAATGTTCAGACTCATAGATACGGCCGGTATCAGGGAGACTCAAGATACCATTGAAAAAATGGGAGTCGACAGAACACTGAAAGAAATCAGCCGGTCTACACTGGTCGTCTATGTGTTTGAAGCACATAAAACAAAACCGGATGAGCTATGGGATGATGTCAATTCCTTTATCGATGAGCACAAAGCCATCAATAAAGATACGTCCAAGTTATTTGTGGCGAACAAGATGGACCTGAATCCCTACGTCAAACCGGATTCATTCTATAAAGAGGGTCTTATCAACAATGAGAATCTGATTCCGGTTTCAGCCAAAAATCAGATGAACATTGAAGCATTGAAAAATCTTCTTTACGAAAAGGTCATACAAAACCCTCAAATGCTGAACGAAACCATTGTCAGCAACAACAGACATTATGAAGCCCTACAAAAGGCATCCGAGTCATTACGGGATGTCCTCGGTGGTCTGGGTTCTGGCTTGACCGGTGACTTTATATCTATTGACATCAGAAAGGCACTCTACCACCTTGGCGAAATAACCGGTGAAATCCATACAGACGATCTACTGGATAGTATATTTTCCAGGTTCTGTATTGGAAAGTAATTACTACAAAGCAAACTACAATTAAAGTCACAATAAACCTCTGAACCCCTTATTTATGCTACATCAGGGTAAAACCGAGCTATTATTTATTTTATCCATTATTAGTTTTATTGGAAAAGCTTTATTCTTTATCCGCAAGCACAGCAATTGGCCCATCTTTTTCTGCTAACCAAGAGGTGGTAAAAATTAAATCCTCAGACCCTAAGTTTTGCGAATAATGCCAGGTGTTTGCTGTTCCAATAAAGGCTTCACCAGCCTTAAAGAATTTCGTAATACTTGTAGATTTATTTGGACTTTTATCATCAATAGAAGCGATTGTATCAAAATTTACAGTTAGCTCACCTTGAATAATATGTGCTACACATTGGTAGGGGTGGTAATGCCAAGGGGAATTAAATCCAGGCTCCCAAACTTTTACTTGAGAGGTAATTGATGCATCCCCACTAGGATATACCAATGCATTCCCATTGGGGTCTGCAGATATATTTGTCATTAAATCGCCATTTTTAAAAATAGTGGCAATGTCATTTGTTGTTTGTGAAGTGTTATTTGCGGAGTTACAAGAAATTATAGAGGTAACAAGGATAATAGTATAAATTGGGATAATAGTTTTTTTCATGGTATTGTTTTTTGTGTTACTAATTTAAAAAAATTAAACCATGGGCATATCTTCTACTTTTGGTTCAGCTTCTTCAAGTACCCTTAGGTCGGTTATCAGACACACATTTAACCTTGGTTTAATGTATGGATGTTATTTTTGACTAATTTTAATTAAAATTTTAAAACAATAACAATGAAAAAAATGAAAACGATAAAAACAATAATATTCTGCTTATTTGCAGGATTCAGTTTTTCACAAGTACCATCTTTTACAATAGCTTACTTTGATGCAAAACCATTCCAACAAGACGAAATTGCTAAAAAGTTTGATGACTTTTATAAAGACATTGAGTTTAACTCTGGTGGTGTTTATTTAGAGAGATTAAATAGAGGCAACACAATGGGGACACATAGAATTGTGTTTTTTGGAGATGCCGCTAATTGGGGAATGAAAGAAGGTCAAAAAGAAAATAACCAAAAATGGTTGTTTTGGCGTACTGTAAGCGACCACGTTGAATCTTGGGGAGATAGCTACAGCGGAAGAATACTTGACTACGACGGTGATGTTGCACCTGACTACTATGGTTACATTCAGATTTATGACATCACAGTTAGTGACCCAGAAAAATTTCTTGCTGCTCACAAAAAAATTGTATCTCAATCAAGAGGTTTAATGGAAGACAGACCTGTTGCATTTGGCACATATGATATTGGTACTCCAAATGGAGCAACTCATTGGGTTGCAGTTGGGTATAAAGATATTGGTGATAATATTGTTATCAAATCCAAAATGGAGCAAGATCTTGCAGAGGAATGGAAAGAGTATTTTAAAAACAGAGGTGAAGTTATAAGTAAAGGCAATTTTGATTTAAATATTTTAAGAACTTACGGTAGTTTTAACTAATCCCGATTAAATAATTTAATAGAAAAGCCTCCTTAAAGGGGGCTTTTTTATTGAACCATAGGCATATCCTCCTCTTTTACTCCGCTGTACGTCAAAACTGACCAGGCTAAATTTGTTCTACCTTCAGCCGTTCTGTTACCGTGTTGCTTAAAACTACATTTTCGCAGTCACCATAATCGACAACCATGGATTTATCAAAATCATGGATTTCCTTAACCGTAAACTCCATGTTTAGCATTATATTCTTATCGTTCAGAAATACCAATAGATCCTGGGTGCTATCATCTATCGCGCAGAGTTTGGCCCTGGTACCTGACTTGAGCTCTGACAATTTCTTGTATTCTTCTTCGTGAATATTACCTTCCTTATCCGGAATAGGCGATCCGTGGGGATCTACCGCAGGAAAACCCATAATCCTGTCCATCCGGTCAAAAAGCTTCTCCGAATTGACATGCTCCAGTTCTTCAGCGATATCATGCACTTCCTCCCAGCCAAAGCCCATCACTTCATGAAGATACATTTCTGTCAGGCGATGCTTCCTCAGGATTAAGCCGGCCTGCTTCCTTCCTTTTCGAGTAAGTTTTAAGGGTTTGTATTTCTCATATCTTACCCACCCCAGGTCCTGCAACTTCTTAACCATATTATTAGCAGTGGGATTACTAACTTCCAATTTGCTGCTTAAATCCTTTAGATTGAACCTGCCCTTTTCATCAGCCAGATAGAGCATGGCCTTGAGGTAATCTTCCTTGGTTTGTGAATGCATTTATAAAATATAATTATTGTCTAATTATTCTACAAGTTAATCTATGCTTGATATGATAACGAATATAAAATAAATTTGTTAGACAATTCTAACTATTTATATTTGTGTGATCTAATTTTTTTTAAATGAGGACAATATTTCTGATTGTGCTATCCGTTTTAATGTATGGGAACTCCTGCTCAAACGCAGAGAAGGATACTGCTAAGGAGCAAACATCTTTAATTGTTTGCACCACGGGAATGATAGCAGACCTTTTAAAGAATATTGTTGGGGATAAAATGGAAGTAAAAGCCTTAATGGGTCCGGGAGTAGACCCCCATTTATACAAAGCGACACAAAATGACTTAAGGCTACTTAAAGATGCCGAGCTAATCTATGTCAATGGATTACATCTTGAAGGAAAGATGGCCAGCATACTTGAAAAATTTTCAAGGACCAGTAAGGTATATGCGGTAAGTGACTTTGTGGATAGCACCAGATTGTTGAAAGATGAAAATTACAGTGATGTCAAAGACCCTCATATTTGGTTTGATGTTTCCTTATGGGAAAGCAGAATTTCTGGCTTAGTTGAATCCCTTTGCGAACTCGATCCTCAGTATTGCAGTACCTATCGGGCAAATGCCTCTGCATATTCAGACAGTCTTACCCAACTCCATGGGGAAGTCAAGACCTTAATATCAAGTATTCCTTTATCAAAGCGCATAATGATCACAGCACATGATGCATTCAATTATTTTGGAAGAAGCTACAATATTAGAGTGCGAGGATTGCAAGGCATTTCCACCCTTTCAGAATTTGGATTAAAAGATAGAGTTGAGTTGGTCAATTATATTGTAGAAAAACAAATTCCTACCGTATTTATTGAGAGTTCGGTATCACCTAAAAATATTGAAGCCATTGTTGAAGGTTGCAGGAAAAAGGGATTTAATGTTAACATTGGCTTACCGCTTTATAGCGATGCCATGGGCACACAAGACAGTCCTGATGGAAATTATATGGGCATGGTAAGAGCCAACGTACGAAATATTGTATCAGGATTAAATCGGGATAAGCAGTGAAAGTAGAAGTAAATAATCCGGCTGTGGAATTTCATGATATGACCGTGTCATATGATAGAAAACCTGTACTATGGAATATTGATATGACCTTACCAAAGGCTCGCCTGATTGGCATTATCGGGCCTAATGGTGCAGGTAAATCCACGCTGATAAAAGCTGCTATGGGACTGCTACCCTTGGCTTCAGGTTATGTCAATATTCTGGATAAAAATATTGATAAGCTAAGAGACAGGATCAGTTATGTTCCTCAAAGAGAAAGCGTGGATTGGGATTTTCCTATATCCGTTATCGATGTTGTGCGGATGGGACGCTATGGAAAATTGGGAATCCTTAAAAGGCTGGGGAAGGATGACGAATCGAAGGCCAGGAAGTACCTCGATATGGTAGGACTGTCAGCATTTGCCAACAGGCAGATATCACAACTTTCAGGTGGTCAGCAACAACGTGTGTTCCTGGCTCGATCTCTCACCCAGGAAGCAGATATCTATTTTATGGACGAGCCTTTTGCTGGCGTTGACGCATCTACTGAAGATGCTATCCTAAAGGTATTAAAACAACTGACTGCTGAGGGCAAAACCGTCATTGTCGTTCATCATGACTTACAGTCTGCCGCTGAATTTTTTGATTGGATAGTACTCTTAAATATGAGACTCGTTGCTTCCGGGCCTATCGAAAAAGTCTTCACCAATGCCTTGCTTCAGGAAACCTATGGCGGCCAGCTGAGTGTCTTAAGTGAAATCTCGGAACTGATAAAGAAAAGAGAAATCCCGAGCCGGGAAACGTATTAGATATGCAAGCGCTTGAAAATTTTATACGCTTATCTGACCCGAATATTATCTCAGTAGTATTAGGATCAATACTTATAACAGCTTCATCAGCTGTTGTCGGGTGCTTCAGTTTTCTTAAAAAGAAGGCTTTGGTAGGTGATGCTGTGGCGCACTCGGTACTTCCAGGCATATGCCTGGCATTCATCATTGCCGGTAATAAAGACCCTCTTATCATAATTTTAGGAGCTTTTACCACCGGATGGCTGTCTCTCGTCCTTATTGATCTGATAGCAGAAAAAACAAAAATCAAGGAAGACAGTGCCATTGCCATAATACTATCGGTCTTCTTTGGCATAGGCATTCTTTTACTTACTGCCATACAACACAGTGGTAATGCCGCACAATCGGGTCTGGAATCTTTTCTTTTTGGAAAAGCGGCGGCATTGGTCGGACGCGACCTCATCATGTTTTCTATCGTAGCCGGAATCGTATTGCTTACAGTAGTCCTCTTTTTCAAAGAGCTTAAAATCATAGCTTTCGACGAAGCTTTTGCCAAATCGATTGGTTTGCCTGTCCGATTTCTGAATCTCCTGCTCACCAGCCTTACTGTCATGGCCGTAGTGACAGGCATACAGGCGGTAGGTGTTGTCCTGATGGCAGCCATCTTGATTACACCAGCAGCTGCAGCGCGTTTCTGGACTGATGATTTGTTTAAAATGACTCTCATTGCCGCTTTTATTGGCGCCCTGGCAGGATATGCCGGAGCTTTTGTTAGTTATACCGCATCCAATATGCCTACCGGACCATGGATTGTCATGATCGTATCTGTAATGGCCTTACTTTCCTTTTTTATAGCGCCAAAAAGGGGTATCATTTCACGTTTTGTGGACCAGGCTAAAATGAAAGAAACTATCCTGGGTGAAAACCTGCTTAAAGAGCTTTATCGGATTGCTGAAAAACAAGGAGGAGCAGCACAGTACATAGATATTGACGTCCTTAATGACCATCGTCAATTTCCTGTAAGAGCCCTAAGAAATAAAATTTCAAAGTTTCAAAGCTCAGGTCTTCTATTATCAGATTCGAACAGCATAAAACTCACTGATGATGGCTACGAGAAAGGCAAGCGCATTGTCAAACTCCACAGGCTTTGGGAGATGTACTTATCCAGTTACCTGAAAATTGCCCCGGATCATGTCCATGAAGATGCCGAAACAATAGAACATATAATCACCCCACAGATCGAAGCTAAGCTGGAAAGCCTACTCGATTATCCTGACATGGATCCGCATAACAAAAAAATACCGTATTGACAATGGATACCGTCTACATCATAGCGACAGCAAGTCTTTATGCCATAGCCTGCGGTACCTTAGGCAGCTTTCTCATGCTCAGGAAAATGGCTATGCTCGGAGATGCTATTTCGCATGCCGTTTTACCCGGCATAGTCATCGCCTTCCTTATTTCAGGAAGCAGAGACTCCCTGACCATGCTTGCCGGCGCATCTGCACTGGGAATCCTGACAAGCTTTATCATAGAGTTTTTCCATAAAAAAGCGAGATTGCAAACAGATGCTTCTATTGGCGTAAGCTATACATCTCTCTTTGCCTTGGGTGTTATTTTAATATCCGTATTTGCTGGCCAGGTAGACCTTGACCAGGAATGTGTACTCTATGGAGAGATAGCCTATGTACCGCTTGACCTGTGGATATTAAAATCCGGAACAGTTATGGGACCTAGAGCTCTTTACATCGCACTCATTATTGCTTTGATTGTCATTGCTTTTACAAAGCTGGGTTTTCCATTTCTTAAGATCACGAGCTTCGATACTGAATATGCCCTAAGTCTTGGTATCTCCGTTGGGCTTTGGCACTACATTCTTATGGCCATGGTATCGTTGACCACTGTGGCAGCTTTTGATTCCGTAGGTGCTATATTGGTTGTAGCCCTTTTCATAGTAGCTCCAGCAACAGCATACCTGTTAAGCAACAAACTCAGTCGCATGATATGGATAAATGCAATACTTTCTATACTTATCAGTATTCTCTCATATTACCTGGCATTATGGATTAACGGATCAATAGCAGGTGCCTGGGTAAGCTGCGCAGGGCTTTTCTTTTTTATCGCATTATTATTTGCACCTGATGAAGGACTGTTGTCCAAAAGGAAGAAAATAAACTATGACAAAAAAATACATTTTGAAGTCAATAAGAGTATAGAATGATCAAGGCTATTTCCCTCTTATCGATTTTACTGGCCACTTGTGATGTTATGACCGCCCAGTCATTATCTGGTTTGGTTAGATCACAGGATGGCATTGCCCTACCCTACGCAATCGTTAAAATCACATCCGACAAAAAAAATGATTCGTCTATTCAAAGTACAGATACCAGCGGAATATTTACTATCAAAAACCTTGAAAGAGGTACCTACAATATAGAGATCAGCTATCTCGGCTTTGGCCCTGTGGAGATGGAAATCAATCTTTATAGCGACACACTGCTGAATATACACATGCAGAACGTCGATAAGAGCCTTGACGAGATTGTAATAAGTGGCACAATGCGCCAGGTAAGAAAACTCGATAGTCCTGTTCCCGTTGAGGTCTACCATCCCGGTTATTTCAAAAAGAATCCTACTCCAAATATTTATGAAGCCCTGAGCAATGTGAATGGCGTGCGGCCTCAGATCAATTGCAATGTATGCAATACCGGTGACATCCATATCAATGGTCTTGAAGGGCCATACACTATGGTGCTTATCGATGGAATGCCTATAGTGAGCAGTCTTGCCAGCGTATATGGGCTTTCGGGAATTCCGAATTCCCTGGTGGAGCGTGTAGAAATTGTCAAAGGGCCCGCATCCTCGCTTTATGGAAGTGAAGCAATTGGTGGACTTATAAATATTATCACCAAAGATCCATTAGATGCTGATTTATTCAATCTGGATATTATGACTACCAGCTGGCTGGAAAACAACATAGATGTATCACACAAATTCAAAGCCGGCAAAATTGCCTCGGTCCTTACAGGCCTTAATTACTTTAACTATGACCAGATCATCGACAACAACAATGATAACTTTACAGATATAGCTCTGCAGGAAAGATTCAGTATTTTTCATAAATGGAAATTTGAACGTATTGACAACAAACTGTTTAGCATTGCCGCACGACTTTACCATGAAGACCGCTGGGGAGGAGAATTGGATTGGACCCCAGAATACAGAGGCACTGAAAATATATACGGTGAAACAATACAAACCAATAGGTTTGAATTTATCGGTGAATACGAATTACCTTTAAAAGAGAAAATCCTACTGTCAGCATCCTATAATTTTCATGATCAAAAATCGGCTTACGGTTCCACAATATATGATGCTACCCAGGAAATTACCTTCACCCAATTAAGCTGGCATAAACTTATTCCCAAAAATGAGTTATTGGCAGGCTTAAGCTTCAGGTACAGTTTTTATGATGACAGCACAGTTGCTACTGCCGAGAAAGGAGATAAAATCATATTACCTGGTATTTTCATCCAGGATGAAATTAGTCTGGATGACACTCAAAACCTTCTTCTAGGCCTCCGATACGATTATAGCAACAATCATGGATCGATACTGACTCCACGACTTGCCTATAAACTGAATGCCAGCGATAAGGATATTTTCAGGTTTAATTATGGTACTGGATTTAGAGTTGTCAATCTATTCACAGAAGATCACGCTGCTTTAACAGGAGCACGAGAAGTAGTGGTAAGAGAGGATCTCAAACCTGAGAGATCGTACAATTTCAATTTCAATTACACCAGAAAATTGTATTCCCTTAAAGGCCATTATGCCAGTCTCGAATTTTCAAGCTGGTACAGTAGATTTAGTAATCTTATATTACCAGACTACCTGAGTGACCCACGTACCATTATCTATGACAATCTTGATGGTTATGGCACAACTAAAGGAATGAGTCTTGGAGCATATATATCACTTTCGTCAGGAATTGAAATTAATTTTGGAGCCAGCCTCATGGATGTGAGCTCTACAGATGCAGGTGTTTCACAAAGGCAAGTATTGACAGAGCAATTCAGTGGAACCTGGTCCGTTTCTGTACCACTTTTTGACAAACAGGTTCGGATAGATTATACGGGAAACATATACAGCCCCATGCTGCTTCCCCTCCTCGGCGACCTGGACCCAAGGCCAGAAGAATCACCCTGGTGGAGTATTCAAAATATTCAACTCAGCTACCAGCTCAGGTCAAACATTGAATTTTATGGGGGCGTAAAAAACCTGTTCAACTGGACCCCATGGAAGTCAACAGAATATGATATTATAGCGAGACCATTCGATCCTTTTGATAAAGATGTTACGCTGGATAACACTGGCAATATAATTCCTGGCCCGAGTAACCCATATGCCCTGAGCTTTGATCCCAGTTATGTATACGCAACCAATCAGGGAATAAAAATCTTTGCCGGCTTCAGGTTCAATTTCAGGTAAATAAGAAATGTTATCCATAGAGGTCTGTTAATTTTTAGTACTATGTTTACATTGAAAAAGGTAATCTCAATACCATTTTGAGATTTTAAAAGGGAACCCGGTGAGAATCCGGGGCTGTCCCCGCAGCTGTAAGCCTATTAGCGTCATGATCTGACAGCCACTGATAAATCGGGAAGGCGATCATGATATGGGTAAGCCAGAAGACCTGCCTCTTTCACTTTACTGAATAAAAACTTTCGGAGGAAAAGTGTATTCAGCCTGGTCTTCACTTGAAGCATGCCGCTTCGGTATCCATGCTGCATACACCAAGCTACAAGCATGGAAAAGCTGATTCACTCGATATTGATCTTTGTATTCTGCCTCCCTGTCTTGGCACAGCAAGACAGTGTATTATTTGAATTGCCAGTTATTATCGAGGACAGTCTTCTGAGGTATTCTTCTCCAGGCTCCCAGTCAAAACCAGTCACTGACAGAAAAAGAAATGAAGACTTTAATGCAAGCCTTGACCGTATCCTGGGCAGGAATAATAATATCTACATCAAATCCTATGGACCGGGCATGCTTGCAAACTCTTCAATTCGGGGAGGCCTGCCGGGCCATACTCTGGTACTTTGGAATGGCATTCCGATCCAATCGCCCTTGGTCGGACAATTGGATATATCACTAATCAATACAAATCAATTTTCTCAGATTGTGCTTCAACGGGGAGGTAACTCAAGCCTCTGGGGTAGCGGAGCGATAGGTGGACTTATTAGCCTGGATGATATTTCTGAGTTCAAAAATATGCTCCAGGTCAATCTTGCAAGCAGCGTGGCTTCATTCAACAACAGGCAAGTACAGGCCTCTTTAGTAAAATCTTCTTCCCTATTTTATTCAAGGAGCAGTTACCAGCTTAACAAAGCTGAAAACAATTTCAGCTACAGGATTGGCGGTGATAAAAAAGTGATGCAGAATGCAGCTCAAAGCCAACATCACCTGAAACAGGATATTGCTTTCGTTCTTAGCCCCAGTATAAAACTCTCTATAAATTATTGGGGTATTATTTCAGACAGAGAAATTCCTGCTACTACACAACAAAGCCAAAGTGAAGCATTCCAGAAAGATGCTATTCATCGCATCACCACCAGACTTAATAAAAGCTTCAGGCGTTCAGTACTGATCGGAAAACTGGCTTACTTCCATGAGCGCCTGGAATTCTCCGATCCACAAATACTCCTGAAAAGTAATACAGGTTTTAATACGCTTGTTGGTGACCTAAATTATGACGCACAACTAGGCAAAAAACATAGATGGATGACAGGCATCACAGGCATAGTATCCAATGTCCATCCTTCATCCAATTACCCTCAGGGTACAAATGAGCACCGATATGCTTTTTTTGCATCACTGGAATTGAATCCTCGACAATGGCTCATCAATATAGCTGCAAGGCAAGAAGTATTGGGCGATAACTTTTTGGATTTTGTGCCTCAACTAGCCATAGAGTACAAGGGCTTTGAACACTGGCAATTCAAATCAAAGCTCAGTAAGAACTTCAGGTATCCAAGTATCAATGACCGTTTCTGGATACCTGGAGGAAATCCGGAACTTAAATCAGAATCAGGTTGGTCCGCAGAATCAACTATAGCATTCCTAGCACATACTGAGCGAACAGGTATCAAGCTTTCGCTTTCCGTTTTCAACAGGTTTTTGGATAATCTTATTCAATGGGCTCCCGGCACACAGGCATACTGGTCAGCCTTTAACCTTACACAGGTTTGGAGCAGGGGTTTAGAATGGAGAGCCCAATACAGATTCAAGAATGAAAATATAGCATTTTCAGCCGATGCTGGAATAGACTTTATACGGTCAACAAGTCGGAACTCGATTGACCGACCCAAAATCACCAAAGGAGAACAAATCTGGTATACACCTGAAAGAACTTACTTTTTACAAGTACAGGGTACTAAAAAATCTTATCAGCTTCAGATCAACTACAATTACACATCAGAAACAAGAGGCCTCAATGCGATGGTCGGATCATATCATATTTTAATGATGCGTTTGTCAAAAGCTTTCGACATTAAGCTATCATCTATAAAGCTCTGGCTGAGCATTGACAATTTCCTAAATCAAGATTACAGGGTTATCGAATTCAGGCCTATGCCTGGACGAAATATTGAAATCGGAATACATTATAACATTACAAAAAGATCATGAAACAAATATTTACACTAATAATTATATGTATTGTAAACATATTGAACGCTCAGATCATATCTGATTTTGAAAATATTGCCGTTCCAGAAAATTCATACATTAAAAATGCAGGTCCGGAAGGGGCATTCTCCAGTGGAGCTATGGCTTTGCCAAACATGTATACCGATGCCGGAAGTTTTGACTTCTGGGAAGGTTGGGTAATTTCCAATGTCATGGACACTCTTATACCAGGCTTTACCAACGAAGGTGCTAGCTGGGCCGGAAGCGGTCATCTGTCTACAAATTATGCCGTCTGCTATTCTATTTCGGCTGTCACACTTAAATTAATGTCCGGATATACAAGCTCCATAATAGAGGGCATGTACGTCTCAAACTCAAGTTACGCCGCACTTGCAATGAGGGATGGTGACTCTTTTGCCAAGAAATTTGGAGGAGAAACGGGCAATGATCCTGATTACTTTTACATAAGCATCAAAAAATGGCTGAATGGTACCTTATCACCGGACAGTCTGAATTTTTACCTGGCTGACTATCGCTTCACAGATAATTCAGATGATTATATTTTGAAAGACTGGACCTGGCTAGAGCTCAAAAGTCTGGGAGAAGTGGACAGCCTTAGAATCGAATTCTTTTCAAGCGATACCGGCAGCTTTGGCATTAATACGCCTACCTACTTATGTGTAGATGATATTACAGTACGACTGCCACTATCGGAATCTGATCAAGCTGTCAATAGCAATAATATGCTCTATCCAAACCCCGCAAATGATCGATTATTTGTCAAAGGATACCATTCGGGTGAATACCAGATTCTGGGACTTGATGGTCGCACAATCAAATCCGGTATCTACCAGGGAGATCATATAGATGTCAGCTGGCTTGACAAGGGAAGCTATATTCTAATACTGAATGTTAATCAGAAGACACTGAGTCATCGGTTTATCAAAATGGATTGGTAGCTACATAAAGTCCGGCAAATACAATTTTTTAATACGGACCATTGGACCTGGGCACATTTCCCGATGACAATTCATACAGCTTTCAACCATTGCGGTGTAAGCAATTGGCACATCATCCTCTTCCGATTCGTCAATCATCTCCAGCGCGTTATGATAAGCCCTGGCATACATGTGAAAAGTCTCAGAGGCCACTTTTTCAGGTTCTGTCGCTTCGGCTTCATGCATTTCCCTGAAATAATTCTTGACCTCTGGCTTGCGTCCTTGCATTATTTCTGATTTCATTCGCTTGCCTTCCACCTCCATATTCCTCATTAGCAACGCCAATTCACTGTCACCATTGGGATTGATCGGTCTTACTTTCTGCTCTGTAGATCCTTGACAGGACAGCAATAATACAGCTGCTGCCACGACACTAAATATTATATACTTGTTCATGTCCTAATGCGGTAGTTTATTTCTCAAAATACCGTAAGTATATGTACCTAAAACTGCACTTACAATAACGATCAATACTGTCACAACACCATGACCAACCAATGTAAACAATGGCCCAGGGCAGGCTCCTGTCATAGCCCAACCCAATCCGAATATCGTACCTCCTATGAGGTAACGCGCAATACTCATATCTTTAGGCTTAAAACTTAGCTCTTCGCCTTCAAGATTTTTAAGACTTACCTTCTTGAGAAGAAAAACAAGGATAGCTCCAAAAATTACAGCCGTTCCTATAATTCCATACATGTGGAAACTTTCAAAACGGAACATCTCCTGGATTCTGAACCAGGAAACAGCCTCAGATTTAGTCATTACAATTCCAAATAGAATGCCAGGAACCAAATATTTTATCAACTTACTCATGTCCAAATATTAAAGGGTCAACAATAATGGCAGGATAAACCATGTCATAGCCAGTCCGCCGATAAAAAATCCAATCACTGCAATCAGTGATGGCAGTTGAAAATTAGAGAGTCCACTGATGGCATGGCCTGATGTACATCCACCAGCATACCGTGTGCCAAAGCCAATAAGGAATCCTCCAACGATAAGAATCAATAAGTTTCTGAAACTCCCAATATTTTTCAGTGCAAATATCTCTGAAGGCACAAAGCCTCTTCCCTGTTCGACACTGCTGGGTGTTTCTATGCCTACTGTTGACAGATAAGTCCGTGTCGATTCTGAAATATCTACAGGCTCTGGACTTGCCAGGTAATTTACGGCGATATATCCACCGATGACTGCACCACCTACAAAAACAAGGTTCCATAACTGATCCTTCCAGTTGAATTCAAAAAAGTCGCAATTCTTTCCCGCTCCTGTCATAGCACAAAGCGTTCTCAGATTGGCTGATACGCCAAACTCTCCGCCAAACCATAACAAAAGGAACATCACGAAAACAATGCCCAGGCCGGAGACCGACCAATGCCAGGGTTGACTGATAATTTCTATAATATTCATTTCCTAAGATTAATTGTTTGAAGAATATTTATTCAATAGCTGAACCAGAGTGGTTGCTGAATGCATACCTGATTGGCGCCACTCCATCTTTCCTTTTTTATAAATCATAAATGTTGGTACACCCCGAATTCCGAGCTGGTTTGCCAATTGCGGGTTTTTGTCAACATCGATTTTAAGGATTTTAGCCTTACCGCTTAGCTTTGCTGCTACTTCCGAGAGTACCGGTGCCATCGCCTTACACGGGCCACACCATTCAGCATAAAAATCTATAAGCACAGGCTGCTCGCTGTTTGTTATTTCTTTAAATGATTGCTTCTTTGACATAACTGTATCAATTTAATTTTTTAATAAATTCATGGGGATGCTTATAATAGTCTTTTTCACGTGATTGATGACATCGTAGGAAACACTGCGTCTCACCGTTCGGCTTTTTCCCGTACGCTGTTGCGTGCCTATGGCAACAACATCCATCCCTTTTCTGCCTGCGCTGCACAATATCCGTTTTGGCATCTACCCGGGAGTTCAAATTATACTCCATCTCGGCCTTCATAACCTCAAGAGCGCCCAAGTCCAGACTCCCATCATCACGAAACTCGCCGGTCGCCTCAGTCAGGGTAATCACACTCAAAACATGAATCTCAATCTCCTGATTTTCAAAGAGCATGTGTGCCAGATTATAGGCATAAACGGCCAATTCTGAAAAATCGGTAGGAATGAGTATTCTATTCATCAATTTTTGTTTTTCATTGAAATATACCCATTGCTTTGCATAGTATACTTCTCAAAACCATCCGCTCCCCCTGTCTCTTTTGTGTTATTCTTCACCGCTTCGTCCACTCTTATAAAAAAATTGGCCACACCTATACGCTCCGTCAGCCCTGAAGACTGCATGGCATCCCGCACGGGTCCTATGATACCACTGAACCTAATTTCTATACCCTGGCTCTTCAAATCTTTCCAAAGTTCCTCGAGCATATGAAGGGCTGTTGAGTCAATATCATTAACAGCATCAAAGTTGAGCACCAACCGCTTAGCTTTGGTTTGCTTGGCATCTACGAGTTCTTGTACCTTAGTTTTGAAATAATCTGCATTAGCAAAATACAAGGGTGCATCAAATCTCATAACGACTATTCCGTCGCTGGGTTTAAGTTCGGAAAATCGTTCAATATTACGATAGATACCGGTACCTGGAATTTCAGCCAGCTCAGCGAAGTGGGGCTTCGAACTCTTATAGATCATTACAAGCAAAGACAATACAATGCCAATACCAATACCCTGGACGATACCAAAGGCCAATGTAGCACCAAAGCTGACAGACATCATCCAGAAATCTGTCCTGTCGCTCTTCCATAAATACTTCGCTTCCTTTATATCCACCAGCCCCATTACGGCAAGGATAATCACAGAAGCCAGGATAGCATTCGGAAGAAAATAAAATAAAGAGGTCAGAAACAACAAGGTCAGTGCGATCAATGCTGCACTGATAAGTGATGCCAATTGTGTTTTGGCTCCAGCCTGATCATTCACGGCTGTGCGAGAAAAACCTCCGGATATTGGAAAGGCCTGAAAGAGGGATCCCGTCATATTGGCCAAACCCAAAGCGCGCAATTCCCGGTTGGCGTCAATATCATAATCTTTATGCCTGGCCTGCACACTCTTTGAAATGGCATAGCTCTCCATGAAACTGATCAAAGCTATGGTCAATGCTGCGGGTAATAGATTCTGCATCGCAGTCATATCGAAATTATGCCAGCTGAAATGCGGCAACCCTGAAGGCACCTCTCCTACTATAGCAATGCCAAACTCATGCAAATCGAAAAGCCAAACAGCAAGTATACCAATGATAACAGCCACCAATTGTGCCGGTATCATTCGATGCCATTTTTTCAGAGAATAAATAATAAGCATTGCTCCCAAGCCTATGCCCAAAGCAAAGAGGTTCATTGAAGATACCTGATCAAACAACTGAATCGCTATTTTATGTATGTAGGGAGATGACTTAAGTGGAATTCCAAACAGATGTTTGAACTGGCTGAATGCAATTATCAGTGCTGCTGCAGAGGTAAATCCACTTATAACCGGATGCGAAAGAAAATTGACGATAAAGCCCAGTTTAAACATACCAAATCCAAACTGAACGGCACCAGCCATAAAGGCTAGAAGTAGTGCCAGAGCTATATATGACTCGGTGCCTGCCTGTGCAAAAACACCCACACTTGCTGCTGTCAACAACGAATCCATAGCCACAGGCCCTACAGCTAGTTGGCGTGAACTTCCAAACAAGGCATATACAAATATCGGTAATAGCGCTGCATACAAACCATATATTGGAGGTAATCCGGCAAGCATGGCATAGGCCATACCCTGAGGAATAAGCATTACACCTACGGTTAAACCTGCGAATAAGTCAGATCGGAGTTTTTCACCTGTATAACCAGACAATGCAGTTCCTATGGGGAAAATAGCCTTGATGTCCATTTATTTAAAATTGCTGTTCTTGATTATTCAGCGCTTGCATGAAACTCGAAAGTATCCCACGGACCGCCATTATAAGCCTCAATACCCTGAGCTCTCAGGATCTCTGTAGCACGACCGGATCGGGCGCCTGATCGGCATACAAGAACCAGTTTTTTACCTGAATCCCTAAAGTCTTTGATGTGGCTTTCTATAATGTGCAAAGGTATATTCAGTGAGCCCTTGTAATGACCCGCCTCAAATTCCTGGGGTGTTCTCACATCCACCACGATGCTTTCAGAAGCATCAGGTAAAAGCACTCGGCCTTGCCTGGTTGATCGCTTAAAAATGTTACTAATATCTGGTATCATTGTTTTCATTTGTACCACAAAGTAAAGAAGCTTAGCTCAATCGATTCGTAACTTTAGTCACATAGCTGTATTCATGGCTTTCCGCATTCCATCTAACAAATATTAATTATGCGTATTAATAAGGTAACAACCTTATCTTAGTAAAAAGAGAATACAGCATGACCAATTGTGAACAAAGCCTAACTGAAAAATTTCAATACCTATTTGAATCTGAATTGATCAAGGAAATTTGTTCCTCGGGCCGATCGAAAATCTTTCAGGCAGACGATCTACTTATAGACATAGGTGATACTATAAGTCATATGCCTATTGTCCTGTCAGGCTCCATAAAAATCATGACGGAAGACAAGGAAGGCGATGAACTCTTACTCTACTATCTTGAATTTGGAGATACCTGTGCTGTAACCCTCAACTGCTGTACCCGCAAAAGCAAATCAACCATTCGTGCCATTGCAGAATCAGAAACCGAAGTTTTATTTGTGCCTGTTGAAAAAATGGAAGAATGGATGATTCGATATACGAGTTGGCGCAATTATGTCCTCGAAAGTTATAATTCCAGACTGAATGAAATGCTGCAAGCCATTGATAATATAGTCTTCAACAGTATGGAAGACAGGCTTAAGAATTATTTAAGGGATAAAGTACTGGTAGGCAAATCGGATACTCTTAATATATCACATTACGATATAGCCCGAGACCTGCATTCTTCCAGGGTTGTCATCAGCCGACTTATGAAAAAACTGGAACAGCAAGGCCTGATCACTCAGACACGCAATAAGGTGAATGTACTTATGTAATGTTTCATTGAAGCATTAAAGCAATAATTACACATCTGTAACTCCGGTTACGCTCATGAACTTATACCCCACTTATCTTTGTTAAAAATTAAAAAACTACCATGACCATTAAGCAAATATACACTGGATGCCTGGCGCAAGGAGCCTACTACATAGAAAGCGAAGGCGAAGTAGCCATTATTGACCCATTAAGAGAAGTGGGACCTTATATCGAAATGGCTAAGATGGATAATGCCAAAATCAAATATATTTTTGAAACGCATTTTCATGCAGACTTCGTGAGTGGGCACGTTACGCTTTCTGAAAAAACAGGATCGCCAATCATATATGGTCCCAATGCCAACCCTACATTTGATGCTATTATAGCCGAGGATGGCCAGGAGTTCAAATTAGGCAAACTGACTTTTGTAGTATTGCACACACCTGGCCATACGATGGAAAGTACAACCTATCTACTGAGAGATGAGAATGGTAAGGACCATGCCATATTCTCTGGCGACACCCTTTTCCTGGGCGATGTAGGTCGTCCGGACCTGGCACAGAAAGCTGCTCATATGACACAGGAAGAGCTTGCGGCCACACTTTTTGACAGCCTCCGAAATAAAATCATGCCCCTTTCAGATGACATTACGGTATATCCGGCCCACGGTGCTGGTTCAGCCTGTGGAAAGAATATGATGAAAGAGACCGTAGATACTTTGGGCAACCAGAAAAAGGTCAACTATGCCCTCAGAGCTGACATGACCAAAGAGGAATTTGTCAAAGAAGTGACAGATGGTTTACTCCCGCCGCCAGCTTATTTCCCTATGAATGTGAAGTTGAATAAGGAAGGATATCAAAGTTTAGATAAGGTTATAGATAGATCAAAAAATGCACTCGACCCTCAAGCATTCGAAAGAATGGCCAATGAAACCGGGGCTTTAGTGCTGGATGTAAGACACCAGAATGATTATGCCAAGGCACACGTTCCGAGATCCATTTTTATAGGTCTTAATGGCTCGTTTGCGCCATGGGTAGGTGATCTTATTATGGATGTGCAGCAGGAAATTCTTCTTGTGGTAGAACTTGAAAAACTGGAAGAGGCCATCACCCGATTATCAAGAGTAGGTTTTGACAGGGTTATAGGATTTCTTGATGGCGGTATGGATGCCTGGCAAAAAGCCGGCATGGAAACAGACAGTGTTGAATCAATCAGCCCTGAGGATCTTAAGGCTGAATTGCTGAGCAATGATGATATCAATATGATCGACGTAAGACGTCACACAGAGTACCTGTCTGAGCATGTACCTGTGGCCGTCAACCAGCCACTATCTGATATCAACAAGCATCTGGATGAGATCGATACTGATGAGAAGAACTATATCCATTGTGCCGGTGGATACAGATCCATGATTGCTGCATCAATCCTTAAGTCAAGAGGGATCCACAACATAGTAGATATCTCGGGCGGATTCGATGCGATCAAAGAAGCTGGAATAAAAGTGACGGATTACGTATGTCCGTCAACATTATAGTCATGTTTAATTGTTTTTTATTTGTGAATTCGAATGATTCGAAGCAACCCTGGAACAGTTCCTGTTCCAGGGTTTGTTTTTAAAGCTTCAGCAAGCGATATTTGACTCATGACATGTCTGGCACTTCCCGGATCTTTTCGAGCGGATTCCTCCAATCGAAAACTGCTGCAGTATCTCCAGAGAACATATCCTGCGGCAAATCTGGACATTACTTTTGCAGCCAAGGACTTGCCTCTATTCAATAGCCTTCTTGACGCAAGTTTCACCAATGATTACTTGGATCAATTGAAAAATCAAATTAATAAAGCAGATGCCATCCTGATTTGTACGCCGGAATATCTACATGGCATGCCAGCAGTATTAAAGAATATGTTCGAATGGTGTCATCAGTGGGATGCCCTGGCTGGAAAAAGGATTGTTCCCCTTTGCTATACACCCTCTGCACCACGTGGAGAGAAAGCCATGCAGACGCTGTTGTGGACCCTCGTGGCCCTGAGTGCTTCTGTCCCGGGAAACCTGATTATACATCTTACAGACATAAGCTTTAATTCCTATGGTGAATTGATCAATAATGAAAATCCGGAATTATTGGATACACTCTTTGAACTTTTAGTGACATAATGCTTTAAAATTATATGGCAAAAGATATGAGATTCCACACAAGAAAATGGGTCAAACCGGAAGACCTGAACCCCAATAACACACTTTTTGGAGGTAGGCTGTTGCAATGGATTGATGAAGAAGCTGCTCTATATGCCATGATTCAGCTGGAGAACAGGCATATCGTGACAAAATTCATGTCAGAAATCGATTTTATACAGGCACCACGACAAGGTGATATTATTGAAATCGGCATTATCGCCACACATTTCGGGCGTACGTCATTGACCCTGCGATGTGAAGTGCGTAACAAGCTTACACGACAGCCCATACTAACTATAGACCGCATTGTGTTTGTTAACCTCAACATAGACGGCAAACCTGCTGCCCATGGAAAAACAGAAATTAGATTTGTTAAAGATGACTTTGAAAAATAACAGAACGATAATGAATATTTCAGTCAGATGCTTTCTGGCTCTATTCATGCTGAGCCTAGGTATCAATATAGATGCTCAAGGAGAGATAGATACCAGTCTTATAAGAAGCAATCCTTATGAACTAGTATACAATCACTTATACAATTTGCAGACGGATAGCTATAATCCTGAGATAGCTGGACTATCCTTTCCTCCAGGTACAGAGGATGCGGCTGAACTTGCCATTCAATTGAAACAAATCCTTGATGGTAAAGGCATGTACCTTGATCTGAACAGGATCCCAACAAATCCGGATTATCGAGACACGACGCGTAATGAATCTATATATATGCTTGACAAAAGAGAGTCAAGGATATATGTCGAGAAACTGAACGGTAGCTGGGTATACTCCCGAACAACTGTCAACAGTATCCCGGAGATGTACGAGCAGTTGTTTCCCTTTGGAACCCAATTCTTCTCCTATTTTTCAGCACCCAGCTGGCAGGTTAAAATCCTGGGCGTCAAACTGTGGAAATGGCTTGGCATTGTCATCCTGCTCGGATTAGCCTATTCATTTTTTGTATTAGTACGGATCATTAGCAGGCTCTTTATTGGACGTTTTTTGAGGAATAAGCTGGAACTCACCGAGTACCTGGACAAAACCATGTTCAGCCTATCCAAGGTGCTTGCCTTCTTGCTGGCTATTCGCTTTGTACTCTATTTTCTACCGATGTTTCAAATTGAGCCTAAAATCAATGCAGGACTATTAACTTTCCTTAATGTATTAAGTCTCTTCTTTGTCATCATCGCCCTTAAATTCGTCATCAAAATAGTATTCGTATATTTTGAAAAGGTAACCCAGATGACTGAAAGTACGATGGATGATCAGCTTATGCCTGTACTGTACAAGCTCTCAATGATTATCCTCTGGTCAATTGGTATCGTCTACATCATGGATTACCTGGGCGTAAATATCACGGCCCTTATTGCCGGACTTTCCATAGGTGGTCTGGCCCTGGCATTGGCTGCCCAAGACACGGTTAAGAACTTTTTTGGTTCCGTAATGATATTCCTGGATAAGCCTTTCCAAATTGGTGACCTCATACAATTTGATGGAACCATAGGATCCGTTGAGGAAGTCGGGGTTCGATCCACGCGCATTCGAACGCCTCAGAATTCACTGACATATATTCCAAATGCTAAACTGGCTGACAGCGTTATCAATAATATGGGCTTACGTATTTTCAGACGCTTTGATACACAACTGGGGGTCACATACGATACGAGACCGGATATGATTGAAGAGTTCATCGAAGGCATACGGGAAATTATACTCTCACACCCATTGACTGTTAAAGAAAACTTTCAGGTCCATCTCAACAGTTTTGCAGATTCCTCGCTTAATATTTTTGTGCTGCTGTTTTTTGATACACAGGACTATTCTGTGGAACTCAAGTCACGACATGAAATCATAATAAGCATGATCACATTAGCTAATGGTTTGGGAGTGCGTTTTGCCTTTCCTACTCAAACATTACATATAGAGGAATTACCAAACAGTGGCAGCTCAAATACACCTGAACAACAATCTCACGAAGCTGCCAGAGGAAATAGGCAACAGATAATGGATGAAATAAAAAGTTATTTTGAGGAGCGGAACACTCCTCAAGCAGAAGACGAGGTGTAAATAAAGCCCAGGTCTAGAGAATTTCAGCTTTCTCCAGAATTTCCCTGGCTTTACCTACATCATCCTTGCTGACATGGAGTTCAATATCACCAAATACACCTCCGAAGGCTGAGTCCATTTTATTTACGACAAAAGCCTGGATGCCTGATTCATCAAGCATCTTTTGTGCCAGTGCAATCTTGGCGTTCGAATCGCTAAAAATGATTTTTTCGTTTGAACTAACCATTTATATTTGATTTGCATCAGGTCCTTCTACAGACACGTTAAGAATATCTTTGTCAAAGAGGTATAAACCACTCTTCTCTTCACCAATCAACTCGAGCTTGTCATTCAGAGTACGCGCCAGGGATTCTTCTTCGATCTGTTCGGCAACATACCATTGAAGGAAGTTATGCGTTGCATAATCCTTTTCCTCCAGGGCAATATCTACAAGTCTGTTAATGCTTTCAGAGACCATTACTTCATGCTTGAGCAATTCCTGGAAAGCATGCTTAATAGAAGGATATGTAACTGTCGGTTGTTCCAATGAAGGCACCATAGCAAAGCCTCCGCGTTCATTGATAAAATGAATGAGCTTGAGCATATGCAATCTTTCCTCCTCGGAGTGCCTGTAAAAGAATGCTGTGATATTATCTATCCCCGGCTGAATTTCTGCCCATGATGCCATGGCCAGGTAGACCTGAGAAGATTGAGCTTCAATTTTGACTTGCTCGTTTAGAGCTTCTTGCATTTTCTTCGATAACATAATTTAGTTGAATGTTTTTATTAAAAATACTACAAATACAACATCTTACCATGCTTCATTGTTTTGTAGATAAATTCTAAACTAGCTTTCAGCTCCCCTGAAATTTAACAATATTTGCAGCTTAAAATCTCATACAATGGCAGATAACAAGGTTATTTTTTCAATGGAAGGTGTTTCAAAAACCTACCCACCTAAAAAGAAAGTTCTCAATAATATATGGCTATCCTTTTTTTATGGCGCCAAGATTGGTGTACTCGGTCTCAATGGTGCTGGAAAGTCAAGCCTTCTCAAAATCATTGCCGGCTTAGATGATAACTATGAAGGCAAGGTATATTTTGATAAAGAATATAAAATCGGATACCTCGCTCAGGAGCCAGAACTGGATGATTCCAAAACGGTAAAAGAGGTGGTACAGGAAGGCGTCCAGCACATCGTGGATGTCGTTAAAGCCTATGATAAGGTTAATGCCAAATTCGCCGAGCCTATGAGTGATGATGAGATGACTGCCTTGTTGGAAAAGCAAGGCGAGTTGGCCGAGAAAATGGACCTTTATAATGCCTGGGAACTGGACCATAAACTGGAAATGGCTATGGACTCCCTGAGGCTGCCTCCCGACGATCAAAAGATTGAATTGCTCTCCGGTGGTGAAAGAAGGAGGGTTGCCCTTTGCAGATTACTTTTAAGTCAGCCGGATATTCTGCTTCTTGATGAGCCTACCAACCATTTGGATGCTGAATCGGTACACTGGCTCGAACAGTTTCTTAAGAGTTTCCCTGGAACAGTCATAGCGGTTACCCACGATCGTTATTTCCTGGACAACGTGGCAGGATGGATTCTGGAACTGGACAGGGGTGAAGGTATACCATGGGAAGGCAATTATTCTTCATGGCTGGAACAAAAGGCCAAAAGACTCGAGCAAGAAGAAAAACACGAATCTAAAAGAAAGAAGGCACTCGAACGAGAATTGGAATGGTCTCGCATGGCGCCTAAAGCACGACAAGCCAAAGGTAAAGCGCGTCTGAATGCCTATGAAAAACTGGCCGGCGAGGAAGTCAAAGAGAAAGAAAGAAAACTTGAACTCTACATACCACCGGGGCCACGCCTAGGAGACCAGGTCATAGAATTCAAAAATGTGAGCAAGTCATATGGTACCCGAATGCTTATAGATGATTTAAACTTCAGCGTTCCCAAGAATGCCATTGTCGGAATAATCGGCGCCAATGGAGTAGGTAAATCCACCACCTTCAGGATGATCATGGGTGAAGAGACACCAGACAACGGCGAAATCAACATTGGCTCTACTGTACATTTAAGTTATGTGGACCAGAGTCACAAGGATCTACTGCCTGAAAAAACGGTATTCGAAATCATCGGCGATGGCAATGAAACTATAGAAATTGGCAATAAAGAATTGAATGTAAGAGCTTATGTTAGCAAGTTTAATTTCACCGGGGCAGACCAGCAAAAGAAACTGGAGGTGCTTTCTGGTGGAGAGCGTAACAGGGTACACCTGGCTATAACCTTGAAGGAAGGAGGTAACGTATTGCTGCTGGATGAGCCTACAAATGACATAGACGTTAATACACTGAGAGCCCTTGAAGAAGCAATTGAAAACTTCGCTGGTTGCGTGTTGGTAATATCTCACGATCGTTGGTTTATCGACAGACTGGCGACGCATATTCTATCATTTGAAGACGATGCCAAAGTTCGATTTTTCGAAGGAAACTTCAGCGCCTATGAGGAATCCAAACTGGCAGAATCGGGAGACATTAGTCCAAAGAGACCGCGTTTCAAAAGCCTTATCGACAACTAGCTAGATGCTATTTGCGGTATTTTTCTTTGAGTAGTTCCGGAAAAGTCTTTTTCACCTTTTCAACTTTGGGACGGCTGACATTGTGTACATACCTGTCATTGGGATGCAGTTCATAATAATTCTGATGGTAATCTTCAGCTACCCAAAACTCCTTGTATGGAGCGACTTCGGTAACAACAGGGTCATTGTACATGCCTGATTCATTCACTTCCAGAATCTTCCTGCTAATGGCTTCCAATTCATTATCTGTATTATAATAGATAGCTGACCGGTATTCTTCGCCCACATCAGGCCCCTGCCTGTTGAGAGTGGTAGGATCGTGGGCAATAAAGAAGACATCAAGGAGGGTTTCATAGTCCACCAGGTCTTTATTGTAATAAATACAAATGGCTTCACAATGACTGGTCTCGCCTCTGCCCACTGCATAATACTCAGGATATTCCTCATCACCCCCCGAGTACCCGCTGATGACATCTGCAACGCCTTCAATCCTTTCGAATGCTGCTTCAGTACACCAGAAACATCCACCTGCAAAAAAGGCTTGCTCATAGGATTCAAGGTCATTTGCACGTGTATATTTATCAAGTTGATAGGTCTTTCTGTCTTGATCCACAGTTGCGGATTGATTCAAAGCTTTATTGTTTTGACAAGACAAGAATATTCCTAAGAGCAAGTAAGTCAGATAGAGATTCATCTTAGATTTTAGCATAATAACCCAAAGGACCTGAAAATTGTTGTTTAAGCCAGTCCCAGATTTGTTGCGGGGGCGACTTTCCAGTTTGTATTCAATGATTTGATATAGTTCTTATACTCGCGAAATGCTTTGTAGGCAGCAGGAAGGCTTATAGGTCTGTAGCCTCTTGACTTTTGAATGTTGGAGATTTCGTATATCGTTTTCCATAGGCTAAAAAAGCATTTATACTTATCTCTGATGGGCACACGTTTATCATACACATGGATAGGTTCACTGGCGATACCGTTCATTTCCAGGATACGAATGTTCTTCCCTTCAAGCAGCTCTTCCCATGTATTGTATTTAACATCAAAGCGGCCGTAATACACCTCCTTCATCTGCGCATTGATGCCGTTGAACAAATCATGCAGTTGGTCTGAGATCATGTAATTGCCATCCATAAAGGTGGCTCCACGACAGTGGTTCCCTACATGCTCAATGGTTACAATTTCACCCTCTTCGGGGATCGAGTCTAGAAGGATATGAGAACCTTCTTCCTCAAGCCTTTCTATCTGCAGACGACTCCGCGTATCCATGTTCATCAATTGCCTCACGGTAGCAGTCCCATCACCTGTCAGCTTCATCAGGGACTTTATGCCTACCGAGACTACTTTACCTTTTTCATCATTTGGTTTTTTGACAAAGAATATCCCACACTCATTGGGTAGTTCAACATATTCCTGGATGATGATATCTATTTTATTCGCCGCAAAGTAGCTTGCCAGTTCATATTCACTCCGTATGAGGGCAACTAAAAGTCCTCGTTCACCTACATCAGGCTTTGCAATGACGGGGAATCGCAATCCAGAAGACCCAATCTTATGCAGGATATCTTCCAAGCTGCGTTCCTCTCTTGAAAAGAATACGGTACATGGCTTATAGCTGTCCGGTATCTCCTCCAGGATTTGGTACTTGGAAGCACCCATCAGGGCACCTGTCTTAAAAAAAGGATTGACGTTTGAAAAGAAAAACCAGCGTCGTGATTTGGCGACATAGTACAAGATAACCGGCACCACAGGCAGATAGGCCAGCCACACAGGCCAGTATTCCCATTGTGTCCATTTGACAATGTATTTGGATTCCTTCAGGCGGTCAATCATGAATCTTGAATATCTCAAACTTAAAATAACATAATTTATATATGTGTGTATCGCTATTTTACGCTTTCCAATTCATATATGAAACAAAGTAAAATATCTTGAAAAGTGAAAATCACTATATTGGTATAATCGTATTCTGAATAAATCATAAATGGTATTCCAAGAAAAAGAATGATCAAACGCAGACAATTCCTGGCAGAGCTCTCCACTACAGGATTAGCGATAGCCCTGCCCTATGCAAAATCAGAAAATCTATTGAGGGCCAAAGGCCAATCTACGCGTTCAAAAGCCAATATTGACTGGGCAGCTGTTAGAGAAGATTTCCTGGCAAGCAAAGCAGCTGTTATCAACTTGAATAACGGAAGCTCCAGCAATATGCCGGTCCCTGTATTGGACGAATACACCCGATTAACCCGCGAAGTCAACAGCTTTGCGCCCTATCATGTCATATCTTCATGGAAAGACATATACAAAACCAACCTGAAAAGGCTGGCTGCATTGACTGGTGCTGAAAATGGACATCTTGCCTTCGTCCGCAATACTACTGAAGCGGTTAATATCATTTTGAGCGGTATCAACTGGCAGAAAGGTGATGAAATTATTACAGCCAACTGGGATTATCCATTTGTTGAATATTCAGTAGATCAGTTGCGACGAAAGCATGGAATTAAAGTAGTCAACATAGACCACCACTTGCCGGGTTTATCAGACGAGGATATTATAAAAAAATTCGAAGAGAGAATAAGTGCTAAAACACGCTTATGTATTGTGACCTGGATGACGCATCGCGAAGGTCAGATCCTGCCATTGGAAAAAATTTGCAAAACCGCACATCAGCTAGGCGTAAAGGTTTTGGCTGATGGTGCACACATGGTCGGACAATGCCGAATTGATCTCTCCAAGAGTCGGGTTGATTATTTTGCCAGCTCACTCCATAAATGGCTCAATGCACCACTGGGAAGCGGGATGCTGTATATTCGAAATGACAGGATGGAAGAACATTTCCCCTACCTCAGCATAGATCCAAAAATGGAAAGCTCCCCAAGTAAGTATGAATATCTTGGGACGCGACCATTTCAGAATCTGGCTACCTTAGGATCAGCTATTGACTACCTGGAACTGACAGGTATTGATGCCAAGCAATCCCGACTGCATGAGTTGTCATCGTACTGGATAAATACCGCTCAAGATTTCAGAAATGTAATCATCCACACCGATACCGACAGGTGTTGTGCCTGTGCAGCATTCAGCATAGGCAATATGCCATCGGGCAAAATTAAAAAGCAAATGGCTGAAGAATTTGGAGTGCACCTTAAGTCAAGTGCTATCGGGAAAACGCCGACCATCAGAGTCAGTCCAAATATATATACCAATTTCAAGGACCTGGATCGATTCCTTGAAGGCTTGGAAAGCATAGCCTCTAAGTACTAATTTGAATACCTTGTAAATGGACATTTGTTTTCAATGGCTTGAGTTGTACAGATCGATAGCGACAATAGCCTTTTTGCATATTGAATGGAGTAGAATGGAATGAAGAAATAGAAGAAAACATAAAATGATGGGCGGCTTAAAAAATACTGTGCCCATCATTGGCTGTACGTAATACGGGCGAAAGTGCTGATATGAAAGTATTTACATTAAATAAACGAACTGCTAAACGGAAAGTGAAGTGCCTTGAAATCCCCTACTAAGCATAGCAAAGAACGTTGTAGCCAATTTGAAAAAGGACTGTGAAAGAAAGAATAATCGGAATTGACATCGCAAGAGCATTAGCAGTTATCGGAATGATAATCGTTAACTTCAAAGTCGTACTTGGAGAAAATGGATTGAGTTGGGTAAAATCATTTGCGAGTGCTTTTGAAGGAAAGGCAGCAGCAACTTTTGTGGTTTTAGCAGGCGTTGGGCTTGCCTTAATGACAAATTCCGCATTGAGAAATAATGACAGTCAAAAATTAAAAACTGCAAAAATAAAAATTTCAAAAAGAGCCTCTTTCCTATTTATTGTCGGCCTTTCATATATTGTAATTTGGCCAGCGGATTGGCAGAAATTATTGGAACAAACCCAATGCCACCATTACCATTATATATGTTTAATGGAATTGCAATTTCCATATCAATCATATCAGCTTGCATTATGATAGGAAAAAGATTTTCAACAAACAAATTACTTTTGGCTCTAAATAAAACTGGGCAACTTGCTTTAACATTTTATGTGGCACACGTAATTCTCGGAATGGGAATAATAGAAGCCATTAACCCAGATAAAATGGGGAGTTATCCAATAGAATTTTCAGTAGCGTATGCGCTAGTATTTAGTTTATTATGCGTGTTATTTGCAACTTATTGGCTGAACAAGAGAGAGAATGGACCAGTAGAATTCATAATGAAAAAAATAATAGGATAGAAAATGACTATACCATTGTGTATAGTGCATAAGGGTTTCAGAGGTTTACGAGCGGGACCACCCAAAATTGATTTGGGTGGTAATTTGATAGATGTTTAGCCCGCAATCCCTTATGACACCATAAACTCAGCTTTATACAGAATAGACCAAGACAAACCAGATGGCAAATAAGTGGGGAATACCAACAGATATAGAAAACTTTGTTTTACAAAGAGATAAAACCTGTGTTTACTGTGGTGTAAAGTTTGACAACACCAGAAGTAAATTCAAACCATCGTGGGAACACATCGTAAATGATATTAGAATAAACGGCAGAGATAATATTGCCCTATGTTGTGTTTCTTGTAATGCAAGCAAAGGCGCTAAGGAGCTTGAACTTTGGTTAACGACAAGCTATTGCAAAAATAAAAACATCACAAACGAAACAGTTGCTGAAGTTGTAAAAGCTGCATTAATCAATAAGCCCACACTGTGAATGGCACTTCAGTATGACAGTACCTATTAAAGACAGGGCAGCAATTACACTCGCGAAAAATGCCTTATCTTTATTTGCTGCAAAGCTTTACATACAATACACAAGATGACTCGTACTGATATCATAGAAGAAAGATTGACAGGCTTGCGCCAAACACTTCGCAGCCATGACCTTTACGGAAACATCCAAAATATCAAGGATGTGCAAGTATTTATGGAGAATCACGTTTTTGCAGTTTGGGATTTTATGTCTTTATTGAAAGCTCTACAACAAGAGTTAACTTGTATTCGCACTCCTTGGACAGCTCCCAAAAACCCAATTCTATCGAGATTCATTAATGAGATTGTTCACGGCGAAGAAAGTGACCTTAATGAAAATGGGGAGCCTGCAAGTCACTATGAAATGTACATTGAAGCAATGATCGAAATCGGAGCTAATACAAACGAAATAAAAGAATTCATCAGTCAAATTGAATCAGGACATTCGATTGAATTCTCGCTTATTAAAACTGAACTCGATAGCGCAGTGGCAGATTTTGTGAATTATACTTTTTCCATTGTAGGAACTAGAAAGCCACATCTAATCGCAGCTTCATTTACATTCGGAAGAGAAGATGTAATACCGGATATGTTTCTGGAAATAATAGAAAAATCAAAAATCCACGGTCAGGAATACAGGAAATTAAAATACTACCTTGAACGGCATATAGAATTGGATGGAGATGAACATGGTCCTCTTTCCCTTAAAATGATAGAAGAGCTTTGCGGAGACGATGAAACTAAATGGGCCGAGGTAGAGGAAGTTGCCAAGAAATCTTTGATCAAGAGAATAGAATTATGGAATGCTATTAATACCATAATTACTAATAAAAGAAAGTATGCATCAACACCATAGCCACATTAAAACCTTGGCTTAGCTACAAACCCTTGTGCCATATAAATCAGACTTAATAGGAAATGAATTTAATAAATAAACTTTACCAATTTTTTCTATCTGAATACGCCAAACAGCGGATTGAAAAAACAATACTATATGTTGCGTTATTTGGCTTTTTTATTCACTTAATTTTCATTTACTTATCGAAATTTGGCATAGTAAATTTGTCTTTGGAATCGGAACTATTTAAAAATCCGATATCGGCAATTTACACTCCATTCTCATTTATACTTGTTTATGAAGTTTACTTATTAATCTATTACTTGCCAAAATCATTTACCACATACATAACTAAACAGTATGAAATTATAACACTAATAATTATCCGAAAATTATTTAAAGATTTATCTACTCTTGAAATGTCATCAGATTGGTTTGAGATAAAAGGAGATTTGCAATTCACCTATGATATCTTGGCTTCAATTATTCTTTTCTATCTGATTTTTCTGTTTCAAGAACAAGGAATGCAAAAATCAACGCAACGAAAAGAGAATAAATTAAAAATTGAAAGATTCATTAGTAAAAAGAAAATAATCGCAGTTGTATTAGTACCAATATTTTTCACAATGGCTTTGGTTACACTTTTTAATTGGACATCAAATATTTCCTTTGCTTCAAGGAATTTGCCAAGTTTTGAAACGATTAATAATTTATTCTTTGACGGATTTTTTACCGTTCTGATATTAGTAGATGTCGTACTTCTTTTGATTTCCTTCTTTTACACTGATAAATTTCATAAAATAATAAGAAATTCTGGTTTTGTAGTTTCAACCATTTTAATCCGTATGTCATTCGCAGTAAGCGGATTAATAAGTACAATTTTAATTGTTGCGGCTGTTCTTTTTGGATTAGCAATAATATTTGTCCACAACAAATATGAAAAAAATACTTTACGTAACACCGTATAAAATTACTTGCTAATGCAAACCTACTTACGAAAATCCTTTCGCAATTTATATTCGGTTTGTCTTCGCTAAAATTGGTACTTAAAACACGCAACTAATCTTTTCCATGACTATATAAGTAGTATTCCTTTTGGTAGCTGTGGACTTCATCATATCATGATATTCGGTACGCGGTCAGGTATAAATAATCTGCAGCATATCGTAACTTTAAACTTGATCGCAATTATGATTGAATCAAACAATTAGACTGATGAAATTATCAAAACTGTTTGCAGGCCTGTTGCTTAGCATGGCGGGTATCTTTGCCCAAGCTCAGAACATTAACGTCTCAATCCAGGTTTTTGATGAGACTTCTGATAATCCAGTCAGCAATGCTCATGTCTTTTTAGAGGATTCTTCTTTCGGAGTTATTACAGATCAAAAAGGCCAGGCGACCCTTGTTTTTCCTGATGACCTGACAGGGGATATTGTTATCAGCCATATATCTTATGAAACATTCATTTTGCCTCACAGGGTTTATAAAAACTACTCATCGGCTTCAGCTGTAAACTTGTCACCAAATGGCTTTGAAATGGACGCCTTAATCATCAGTGCCGACAGGAGTCGTAAATGGAAAAAGCAATTTAAAAAATTTCAAAAAGCATTCCTGGGAACAGATGAACAGGCAAAAAAATGTGAGATCCTGAATCCTGAAGTACTGAGATTTGAGGATTCCAGTGAAGGCTTTAATGCAAGCGCAATAGACTTCATTCACATAAAAAATGCATTTCTTGGCTATGAAGTATTCTACCTTCTTAATGAATTGGAAATCAGTTCGAATGGCTCTGTAGAATACAGCGGTAAGTCTTTGTTTCTCGACAGGATTGATGACTATAATCCAGAAGAAATTACTGCCAACAGGAAGCGCGTCTATTTAAACAGCCCCAAGCACTTTTTTAAAAGCCTGATTGATAATCGTCTTGAAGAAGATGGCTATAAACTTAAAATGGTCAAATATGTCAATGGGCAATTTTATGATCTCAACAGTTTCATCAGAGATGATTTCCTTACAGAACCGATAAGCTCAGGCATCTATAAGCTGGGTTTTGATGAATTTCTACAAGTCTATAATGAAAACTCGAAATACGTCACATTCGGCAGTGGAGGTGTGCGTCAGGGAGGATTGGAAAGTGATAAATTTTCTGGTAGTATAAAAGAAACCAAAGAGCAGGTTCACTTTGATGTATCCTACCTGTATAAAATTTCCCCACACATACTTTTAAACAGGTATGGTAATATCTTAAACTCGGATAAGGTCAGGGAATATGGAGTATGGGCTGAGCAAAAACTGGCCTATCAACTACCCTATGAATATGGAAATGATACCGCTCATTATAACAATGTAGGCGATGAAATAGCAGAGTCTATTCCATCCAAAGAATCGGTTCAGGATGAAAAGCTAGAGCGTCTCAAATCCCTTATATATGAAGAAGGGGCAACCCTCGAAAATCTTGAAGAAATCAGACTATACTGGGAAGACGGTTTTGCTGCACCACTTTTTGAACTGTTAAGGGTGGTCAATGATGCTTCCGTGGAAAAAAGCATTAAGGATATACTTTCTGAAAAGTATAATCTTGAAAAAACAAGTTTTTATGATGGCATGCAATGGTTGTGGAAACAAAATTTTCCCAATGAAGATTACTATTACGACTTCAAGGCCGAGATTTACAGTTTTATAGACCCGCGCTTTAAAAAGTATTTCCTAGGAAGGAAGCAAGAATCAAGCATTGAGCTTGATGAAGTATTATGGGGAGGGGTTGAACAGGATGGCATTCCTCCGCTCAGAAATCCAGCCATGCTCCCTGTCGATGAAGCGCAATACCTGTCAGATACAGACATCATATTTGGCTTATATATTGATGGCCAAGCTTTTGCTTATCCTAAAAGGATACTTGCCTGGCATGAATTCCTTACTGACTCTATCAATGGTCAAAATATAGCCTGTGTGTACTGTACCTTATGCGGAACAGTTATGGTATATCGTGCTGATCTTGAAAATAAAAATTATGATCTGGGGACAAGTGGTTTTTTATACCGGTCGAACAAACTTATGTATGATCAAGAGACTCAGTCCTTGTGGAATTCGATTGAAGGAAGACCCGTCATAGGACCACTTGTCGGTAAGGGTATTCAATTGGAATCACTGCCCGTGGTAACAACCAATTGGGCTAGCTGGAAAAAAAAACATCCCAAATCTAAAGTGCTATCCACTGATACCGGTTATGCCAGAGATTATTCGGAAGGAGCTGCCTATAAAGATTATTTCTCAACGGATCAATTGATGTTTCCTGTACTTAAACTTGACAACAGATTGAAAAACAAAGATGAAGTTGTTGTAGTGCGCGATGACAGGTTTAAAGACAATCCGCTTGCCGTGTCCAAGGAATATATGAGTAGGAAAAAATTATTCATGTATACTAAAGGTAGTTTTGGTACTTTATTTCTTTGCGATGAGAGCGGTTCTGTACGCGCTTATGATGCCGGTGCTCATCACTTCAATTATTATAAAAATGGAGAGCTCAGGGATTCAGAAGGGCACGTATGGATTGTAGAGGAAAGTCAACTAAGGTCTGATAAAGGCTCCACTTTAAAGCGCTTAGCTGCACATAATATATTCTGGTTTGCATGGTATAATATGCATCCTGAGACGCGACTGGTTAAATAAATGAAGCGCTTGTTCCGTTCAATGAAGATGATATTACTTACAGATTCATTCAGCATTTAAATAAATACGACGCCAACGCATGACCAGGTTTATACTATGGAACTTGTATCTTTTGAGTATCTCCTTCAATCTTTATTTCAAACAGGATACATTGGTAATTATAGAATATGATACCGTCTATTTCGATACCGGTAGCTCAGAAATTAATCTCGATCAGTATGCCGGCCTGGGCCGACTCGTTGATATTGCCCGCAAAGCAAATGTTCCAAAAACTCAGATCGTAGCTCATAAGGACCTGGTAGGCAGCAAAGCAAGCAACATACGCTTATCGAAGGGATGTGCCAAGAGAGTCAAACAGTATTTCACCGGTCAGGTCATTGGGGATTCAATTATTTCCATTGATTTTAAAGGAGAAGAGGTTCGAGAGATAACAAAGAAAGAATTTGCGAAAAGGGATGACGACTGGCTCATGAAACCCGAACCCTTCTTTGGGAACCAGCCAAACAATAAGCATTGTAAATGGTTTCATGTATGTGAAGACAAGTCCAATCATAATGGACAGATGAAATTTATCAAAAAATGACTGCCACAATTGATATAAGCATGACGGACTTCAACAGAAAAGAGCATTGGGAAAAAATCTACCAAACCAAAAGCTTAAATGAGCTAAGCTGGTATCAGCCCAGCCCATTGACTTCTTTGGAATTTATGAATGAGCTGGACATTGCTAAAGACGCTAAAACCATTGATATTGGAGGAGGTGATAGTTTCCTGGTGGATAACTTAATCGAGAAAGGATATGTACATGTGTCTGTACTTGATATTTCTGGCAAGGCCATTATGCGTGCAAGAAAGCGCCTTGGAGACAATGCTAATATGATTAATTGGATTGAGGCTGATGCTGCTGAATTCAGTCCCGATACGCACTATGATTTTTGGCATGACAGGGCCGCTTTTCATTTCCTGACTGACGAAAATGAAATCAGGCACTATGCAAACACGGCTTATGAAAGTATAAATCATGGAGGCCATCTTCTCGTGGGTACTTTTTCAACAGACGGGCCCACGAAATGCAGTGGAATTGAAATAAGTCAGTATTCAGAATCCAGCCTGGCCGAGCGGTTTTCGAAATTCCAACATTTAAAAACCCTGATGGTGGACCACATTACCCCGTCAGGTGGCAGACAGAATTTTATATTCTGCCTTTTTCAAAAAGCCTGAAGCCGGGAATGCTCTGAAAGGAATGCGAGGATCCTCTTTTCCTGCCAATAATACTTTTGCCTCCATTCTACAAAGCCTACATGCCCTCCATATTTTGGTATTTCCAAACTACAATACGGGTTTTGGGCAACAATTGATTCTGGATAACACTCCTCCGGCAAGAAAGGATCATCTAAAGCATTTATGATCAGAGCTGGCCTTTGAATAAATTCTACAAAAAACTTGCTGCTGGATTTGGCGTAATAGTCGTCGGCATTCACGAAGCCATGCAATGGTGCTGTATAACGTTCATCAAAATCATACATTGAACGACATGATGGTATACTATATTCATCAATAAGCTCAGGGAACTGCCTGGCTTTGATTTTCATCTTTTTGAGCAAGGTGATCAAAAACTTTTTCTCATAGATATAATTGGACCGCCGGCCAATCTGTATACTCCCGGCCCTAAGATCCATAGGAACAGATACTGCCACTATAGAGCGAATCTTTTCATCAAGATTATTGGATTGTTCCCCGCTGTACTTGAGAACCATATTGCCTCCAAGACTAAACCCAACCAGGCTGATCTCCTCGTAATGTGGCAGGAGCATGTCTATCAAAAAATCAAGGTCCCAGGTTGCCCCGCTGTGATACATCCTTTGGGTACGATTGATTTCACCACTGCAGGACCTATGATTTATAGCCGCCACATCCCAGGCGTTTTGATGGAGCAGTGTTGAGGTACCAATAACATATTTAGACCTGCTGGACCCTTCAAGCCCATGGCAAATAATCGCTATCCGTTTATTTCCGGCCTTTTGAAAATCAACATCAAAAAAATCTTCATCCGGGGTCTCATAGCGTACGCGTTCGTATGCAGGAACATTCTGCCCTCGAAACAAAACCGGATAAATCGTATTGAAATGCCCGTTACGCAATAATGCCGCTGGTCTGTATTTCAAGTCTCTGCTTATCAGAAGTCTAGCAACTCAATATCGAACAACAAAACTGTATTGGGAGGAATGACATTACCGGCACCCTGTGATCCATACGCCAGGTAAGATGGCGTGATCAAGGTTCCCTTGCCACCTTTCCCGAATAAAGGTATGCCTTCCTGCCAGGCCGGAATCAGGTTAGTCAATGGAAAACTGACGCCTGGTGAGCTGTCAAAAACATCACCATTGAAAAAATAGCCGCTGTAAGAGATAAATACATTATCACAAAGATCTGGCTTTTTCATATCGCCTTCTGTTTCTATGATATAGTAGAGTCCTGTAGCTGTTTTATTAGCTATCAATCCATTTTGATCCAGATAATTCTCAATAGCATTGGTATTGTTCTGCAAAACATTTTGATCCTGCACATTGGGAGCTATATAAACAAATCTGCATTCACCACCGCCACAACCAAGCAGCCCGACAACTGTTAATAAAGTGAGTAATAACCTCATATGTTTATAAATTTTCGACAAATTAAGTTCAAATATTTCAAGCTACAAACTCATGATACTAAATAACAAAACAGCCTTGGTAACCGGCGGGACAAAAGGGATAGGATTAGCGATTGCAATATCCATGCTGGAGAACGGCATGCACGTAATGATTACAGGTACTTCCGATGAAAGCATAAATAAAGCACTTAATGAAATACCTGAAAAGTATAAAGTCAATTTATTGACCAGGGTTGCCAATGTTGTATCCATGGAGGACATGATTCTGGCCAAGAATGAAATTATCGACACATGGGGAAGTATTGATGTTTTAATAGCCAATGCCGGTGTTGGCTATTTTGATCCAATCGATCAGCTGAGTGAGCGAGCCTGGCATGACACCATAGACATCAATCTGACCGGAGTCTTCAACAGTGTAAAATGCTGTGTTGAGGATCTTAAAAAAAGTTCTGGTTATATCATTACAATCGCCAGCCTGGCGGGTACCAATTTCTTCAAAGCCGGTGCGGCCTATAATGCCAGCAAATTTGGCCTCGTAGGATTTACTCAAGCCATCATGCTGGACCTCCGAGAGTATGGTGTAAAATGTACGACGATTATGCCGGGATCCGTATCTACTTATTTTAACGGCAATGTGCCTTCCGAAAAAGACAGCTGGAAAATTCAGCCTGAGGATTTGGGACAAATGGTGATAGACCTGCTCAATACACCGGCCAGAACTTTGCCAAGTAAAATTGAAGTCAGACCAAGTCAAGCTCCAAAAAAATAGGTATATTAAATAGATGAAATCAGGATTTTCCATTTTAGCGAGTTTGTTAGTCATCAGCTCCGTTTACGCACAGCAGCCGGAACAGCTTTTATTTGATGAGGACCGCTTGCTGGTCAGCAGAAAGTATGTGTGTTTCAAAGCCACACAGGACCTCAACATAGATGGAAGAGACGATGATTCGGACTGGCAGGATGTGAAATTCACACAACCCTTTATTGATATCGAGGGAGAACAGGAACCAGAACTTCTGACCAAAGTCAAGATGCTGTGGGATGACAATTATTTCTACATCTATGCTGAAATGGAAGAACCCCATATATGGGCCAAACTCACAGAACACGATGCCATTATTTATCATGATAACGATTTCGAGGTATTTATTGATCCGGATAATGACGGTAGAAATTATTCAGAAATAGAAATCAATGCCCTCAATACCACCTGGGACCTCATGCTTGATAAACCCTATAGGTTAGGAGGTATTGCCAATGATTATTTTGAAATGGAAGAAATGCAGCATGCCGTATATGTTGATGGAACTATAAACGACCCATCAGACATAGACCGGTATTGGTCTGTAGAACTGGCCATCCCTATGGAGTCTATCTTGTTGGCCAAGCACCGTGGTAAAAAATTCCCTCGCGATAAGGACATTTGGCGTGTCAATTTCTCAAGGGTTGAATGGGATTTTGAGATAAGCGGCAACAACTACAAAAGAAAAATGTCAAAAGGTAAACTCTTACCTGAAAAAAACTGGGTTTGGGCTCCACAGTTTGAGATCAACATGCACATTCCTGAATTATGGGGTTATGTTCAATTTTCGGATGAACGTGCAGATAGTGAAATTAAGTATCAGGCAACAGCTGAAGAATTATCGCGGCAGGTCAGTTATGAATTATTCAGACGATTTAAGTTTGGCGATATGGTTCACTTTGCAGACCGCAAATCAAACATGAACTATACAAAGCACTTGCCTCCTTTTTCAGTGGATGACCAGGATTTTGCTGCTACCTACTACAAAACACCTCATGGTTTTGAAGTGATTGTGCATAATATCACTCAGAACAGAAAATATATGATCGACGAGTCGGGTTACCTGAGAGAATTGGGCAATTACTAGAATTGTAATCTGAATTCAAGATTTAGTGATCTTCCCAGGAGTTCAGACTCATTACCAAAGACTATATTTCTAGGCACTCCCTGTATCATAGTATCAAAGCGATAGGCATATTGCAGGTATTTCAGATTTTGTCGGTTTGTCAGATTGTATACCGATACTCCAAAACTAGCCAAAGTGGAATCCGAAATATTAAAATTATAGGCTGCTGCTATGTCCAGTCTGAAATAATCAGGCAGCATTCTCAAAACATTCTTATGATCCTGTCCTCCCCTGTTTGTATTGGGATCAATGTTTTCCAGGGCAAGATACGGCCTGCCTGTATTAAACACGCCATTTAGGCTGAAAGTAAAGGGGCCCTGATCATATTGGTTGGTCCATTTAAACTGATGCCTTCGATCTTCCTGGGAAGCAAAATATCTAGCTTTGAAAACCTGTGGATATTTGTCCTCAGTCTTTGAAAGAGTGTAAGCCAGCCAGGAACTGTATTTCTTACTTATATAGGCCACAGTGAAGTCTACACCCATAGAACGCCTTCGTCCCTTGAAAATCTTGTAGTCCTGGATCTTTGGAGGGCCTGCCAACGGCTGGAATCCGGGTTGATCTGTACTGACCAACAAGCTTCCATCCATATTCTTGTACCAGGCTTCAACATCAAGAGACCAGTTAGAAATTCTGGTTTCGAAGCCTAACATATAAGTCCAGCTTTCCAATACAGGAATATTCATTTGCGTAGCCAGGCGGAAAAAACTTTGGTTCTGTCCTAACCTGTTTTCATAATCGACTTCCCTCAAAATCTGGTTCGTCTTGCTGACTGAAGACTTTAACGAAAGCCTTTCCGAAGCAATGTAATTCAATTGCGCTTGTGGAGAAAATAAAATATTGGTTTCACGATCAATATCGGATATTGGTATACGGACAGATAGATTTAAGTCGAGTTTGCCGATGGTTTCAGTGAAGGAAGCAAAGAGACTGGTATAGGACAGCCTGTCTCCATAGTCGATTAAAACACGTTCGTCTTCAGCTGTCAGTCTCTGATTCAAATCAATATGCTTCCATTCGGCTCCGTAGAGAATATTTCTTGAAGCCCAATTGTGGTTCATATAGGCTTTAATGCCTTGTTCTGTAAGTTCGTTGGCGTTGCGATTGCTAATGAAATCGATACCATTTTCGTTTCTGATTTCGGAGTTTAAAACAGATTCAAAGCTATAATTGCTTACATAGGCATACAGCTGAATCTTGCTGGATTTGCCTAGCTTATGCTGTATATGTGCTCCTGCAGCCTTATTGTACCATGACTCCTTATTGCTGAATAATTGCCTGTCGATTTGTTGATTAGGTAAATTGATCGATAGGTCAAAATTATTTTCAAGCGCATCACCACTTCTGAAAAAATTGAATTTCATGTATGTTTTTTCCTTCGAATACTCAAAGGCTGCATTGAGATCATAAAACTTGAAAAGAGGCTGGTTGCTTACCAAAGTATTGTTAGAGCTTTGAAGATTAAAATTCTCATTCTCTCGTCTTTTCAGGTCAAGAAGCCTTGTATCATTGACATTTCTATAGGAACTGCGTGCTGCCACTTTAAGCCGACTCAAATCGGTAATGGGCAAGCTAAGGGATGTCGATGCTGTCAGGAGGTTTATGTCGACAATATTTTCATTGACAGAATTACCGGAATCAAAAATGACCATTCCCCCACTCAAGCCTTCATACTCAATCGGTTGAGCATTCTTATAGAGTTCAAGAGACTGGATATAATTGCTGTTAATAGCGGAAAAAATACCATAGTAGTGACTCACATTATACAGGGGCATACCATCCATAATAACACGGGTCGCTTCTGAAGATGAGCCCCTGATTTTAAGATCGGAACTATCATCTTCATAGGCAGCTACACCAGAAACAAGCTGAAGATATCTCATGAGATCGCGTCCATATATACCTGAGGCAGAAGCCGTTATGCCAAATTCTGAAATGTCCCCTTTCAATGCTCCACTTCGAGTAGGCAATAAGGGCGGGACAATGTATTCAATCACCGGGGCATCCAGGGTAAAAGGACTCTGCTGAAGTTTAATAGATGAGGTCTTTTTTAGATTGCTGAAAGTGGTTCTATAAGTTTCATATCCCAGGTAACTGATAAGGATATCCTGCTGATTCTGCCCATCCAGTTCCAGCTTAAAATATCCATCTTCATCGCTGAAAACGCCGTAGCTATAATCTTCAAGATAAATGGTTGCCAATGGCAATGCATTACCGGTTTCTGAATCTATGATCCGTGAACTCAGTTCAATTGAATTCTCAGCGAGTTCATGCTTTTTTCTTATTAGATATTTACTGCTGTCGTATTTATAATATTCAAAGCCTGTACTGGCTAAAAGCTGGTCAAGCAAATCGTCTATATTGCTATAGGAGAATGCTGCCTGGTCAACAGACACATTAGATATCATCTCGGAAGGATAGGCAAATACCAGCTTATTCTCAGAACTTAGTTTTTTAAGGGCATCCTCGAAGCTTGCAGAAGGCAGATCAAAAACTGAATCCTGGGCATGCAGTGTCATGCACATGAAGCCAAGCAAGAGTAATATTCCAAGTGAATATTTTAGCAATAGACTAGTTGTTTCCTATACGTACCGAACCCCCGGGATCGATGGTGTAATTCAAACTAAGAGGCCAGAGAATTGATTGGAGAGCCTTTTCTAGATTTTCCTTTTCAAAAAAACCGGTATAAGGCATATCCTCCAAATCCTCGGGAAAGATAATATCAATCTTGTATTGGCGTTTAAGTTCTTCAAGAACCAAATCTAGAGGGGCATTATCGAATTTGAATTCACCCTTATGCCACTCCTTGCTCAACAGAGTCTTCTTTTTGCTCAGAACATTTGAATCCAGCACAGCCGACTCACCAGGGCTTAATACAATGGAACTTGATGTAGACTTTTGGCTGACACGTACTTTTCCAGTCTCACAAAACACTTCGGCATACCCGTCCCGAGAAAACACATTGAAAGACGTGCCTAGCACCTCTACTTTAATATCGGGTGTAGTCACAACAAACGCACTGCCCTTCTCCACATTAAAATAGGCTTCCCCCTCCAATTCAATGCTTCTTTGCTCAAGAAAGGATCTAGGCGTATATTCCAGCTTAGAATCCGCATTGATGGTTACTATTGAATTATCAGGAAGGGTATGATCTAAAGTGGAAGCATAAGGCGTTGATAATATTTCTGAAGAATTGCTTCCCGGCCAAAAGATGCTGACCAAGATGAGAAAACTGGCAGCTACTGTCAGCGCAGGCCATAATCGTCGAATCGAAAAAGTCTTTGTTTCTTGGTCTGTCGATTCAAGTGTATCTATGTCTTGGCGTATTCTCCCAAACAGAGCTTTTTTCCTGGAGGGATTGATAGCTTCTAGGCTGAAATCAAGTGCTGTCACCAATTGAATTGCTTCCTCGATTAGGGCGGAGGTCTCTGAATCTTCTCTCAAGTTATGCCAGCGGTCATTATCATGCCTGTAGCCAGTCTGTACCCACTGGATGAAGTCGCTATCTGTGGCATATGTAAGAATCCTATCTTTTAAATCCGCTGACATTTATTTTAATTATTGAAAAAACAATTCATCAAGGTAGTCCTCTCTGGTATCGCTGTTCAAATCAAAGCGACATACCCCTGGATTGGCATGCATAATACTTACACAAGTACCATCAGGATTCGCCGTATTCAAGTGCTCCCTATCCAGAAAACAATGGCCCAACTCATGAAAAATGATAAATTCCTTTTCAGATTTTGTGGCTTCATTCCAGTAATCGATATCTACAATAACTTTATTGGGGATATTCTCATTATAAAAGCACTGCCCCTGCACTGTTTCATTAGGTATATCCTGTAACAAACCTTCTATTCTTGCTGCAATATAATCCACTGTAATCCCTCTTTTGGCAGCCTCCTCCGCAAAAAGATCAAAGTACGGTTGCAGTTCAGCATCTGTTTCTATTGGATCATCCTTACTGCAGGATATCATGAGGCTTGATACCGCTAGTGCTACAAATCCGATGTAAAAGAATTTTTTCATTACAGCTATAAAAGACTTGTTTACTCCTTTTGTACTCATCTTTTCTAAAGTTTCTTTTTTAAATCTACAGCCAATTTCTTTATGCCACTGCTGATCAGATTCCGAACCGATTGGTAATTGATTTCCATAAGCCGGCAAATATCTTCGTACTCCATAGATTCCTGGTATCTCAGGTATATGGCCTGCCTTTGTCTCTGGCTAAGCACATTAAAAGCGTTTTTCAACTTACCACTCATCTCAATTCTAAACTCCTCCTCTATAATATGATCCTCTACAGAAGCTTCTTCAGTAGAAAAACTTTTGTCTTCAACATTTGGTTCGATTTTACTATTTTTTTTCAACAGCTTTAGAATCTTATGTCGTACAGATACTAGGAGGTAAGCCTTTACATTATCTGTCTGGGATAAATTTTCTCTTCTGGTCCAGATTTTCACAAATACATCATGGATAGCGTCTTCTACCAGTTCAATATCGGGGCACAGTCCTTTGCCGTAATATACCAGACTGTCGCAGTATATATTATATATGCTTTCCAGTGCCTTCCGCTGACCCGACTTGAGCTGCTCCCACAACAATATGTCTTGCTGATTATTCAGATTTCAGGTTTTTTAATAGACTTAAAGAAATTTTAACAGTTTAATAGAGTACAAAATTGCTATCCCGGTATTCTTAGGGTGTTATTGATTATAAAACTAAAATTAAATATCATGTTCAAACCTCAGATCAAATTTAATCTTGTAACCATATTGGTACTGGGACTTTTTCTGGCTTCCTGTACCAAGGAAGAAGAAGCAATTGACGTTGAAAATTATGGATTTGTTGAATCATATGAAATTCAGAAAAACCTCAACGCGGGCATTCATGGCTGTGTGGAATTGGTATTCCCTGTTTCTTTGCTTCTTCCGGATAGCACGACCATTGTAATCGAATCTTTTGAAGATGGCAAGGTGCAATTGCAGGCATGGAAAGAAGCCAACCCAGATGTTGAAGGAAGACCTCACATTGTATTTCCAGTAGAAATAATAACGCAGGAAGGTGAAGTAGTCTCTGTCGAAAGCCGTCAAGAAATCCGCAGGCTTATAAGAGACTGTAGAGATAATTTCCCGCCTAAGCCAAGACACTTCAAAGCTTGTTTCAAACTGGAATTCCCTGTGAGCCTGAGCTTCCCTGATGATAGCGAAGTTGAAGTAGCCAACAGGATGGAAATGAAGAAAACTCTCAGAGCCTGGAAAAGAGATAACCCGGATGCAAAAGAAAGGCCAGGACTTGTTTACCCTGTGACTATAGTTTATGAAGATGGATCACTGCAGGAAATCGCCAACAAGGATGAACTGGCTGCTGCTAAAAAAGCGTGCAGGGAATAATTCTTGGAAATTTAGAATTTTGTTTCATAAAAAAAGCCTCTCCGGAATTCGGAGAGGCTTTATGATTTATGGTTTGATGTTTTCTTTGAGTTTTTCAAAATCTCCCGCCTTTACATACACCATCTTGTTCGGGTGAATGTACTTTTTCATCGCGGAGTTGACTTGTTCAACTGTAAGAGATGAAACCTTATCTTCCAGTGCCTGGCTCCACATCATATCTCTATCCAGATACAGGTTTGTGCTTAGCATACCCATCAAACTGGCATCCTGAGAACGGTTTACATTCTGAGACTGAAGCCATCCTGACTTGGCAGCTTCAAGTTCTTCGGCAGTAAAACCTTCATTGATCACTTTCATAATCTCTTCTTTGAAGGCAGCCTGCACTTTTGCCGTATTCTCTGGCGCAGAAATAGCATAAGCACCAAATGAACCTGCCTCATCCATAGAAGAAGCGTTAAAGAAGGATCCTACACCATAACTCAATCCATCCTGCTGCCGAATCCTTGTAGCCAGGCGTGAATTAAGGAATCCACCACCCAACATGTAGTTTCCTACCAGAAGAGCCGCATAGTCTTCACTTTCATCACCAAATGGCAATGTCATTCCTGCAAGGAATAATGAATTCGCTTTATCCGGCGTGTTGATCTCCTCATCACCTGGCGTAATCTCAATATAAGGGTTTTCAATCCTCTTATAGTTTGAAGGGCTATCCCATCCACCAAAGTGACTGATAATTTTCTCTTTTATAACTGCTTCATCAAAGTCTCCTACAACTGAAACCGTAGCGTTGCTGGTTCCATAGTTTTCTGCATAGAAACTCTTCACCTCATCCAGCGTAAGGGCTTTGATATCTTCAATCTGTTCTTCAATGGTCCTGCTGTAACGCACATCTGTTTTTGGATAAGGGCTCAGCAACCTGCTGAATTTATTGCTGGCAAGAGATTGTGGATCCGAAAGGCTTTCTTCAAGAGATGACAGCCTTTGCTCCTTAATTTTATCAAATTCTTCCTGCGGGAATACGGGGTCTTTAAGTATTTCAGATACGAGGTCAACCACTGCAGGTAAGTTTTCATTGGTTGTTTCAATTCGAACACTGGCACTGGACAAACCTCCAAATATGCTGACTCTGGCTTCAAGGGCATCCAGTTTGTCCTTGATATCCTGTCGACTCATTGTCGAAGTTCCTCTATTGATCATTGAAGCGGCAAAACTTGCTGCATCGTTTTTGCCAAGCAAGGTCTTAGGACTGCCATAGCGCATTGTCATAGTCGCTCTTACAGCATCTCCCCTGTTCTCTTTTCTGAGAAGGGCAAACTCAAGTCCTGAATCAGCTTCACCTTTAGCTGCCCTGCTTTCAATATTGGAAGGAGAAGGATCGAATTCTTCACCCACAGCTACTTCCTCCTTTCCTTTATAATTGGCTACAAGGGCCCTTACATCCGGAGCATCCGGAATCTCTGCCCTTACAGGTTCCATATCAGGAATAAACAATCCTATTGTCCTGTTGGAAGGAACCAGGTACTTTTCAGCAACGCGGACTACATCATTTACGGACACCGCTTCAACCCTATCCCTGTATAACAGTCCCAATCGCCAGTCACCCTGGGCAATAAATTCACTCATCGCCAGACCTACCCTGTCAGAATTATTATACTGAAGATTAAAGTCTTTCAGGATGCTGGTCTTAGCTCTTTCGACTTCTTCTTCGGTTGGCTTGTTAACAGAGATATCGTCCAGGGCAGCCAGCATAGCTTCCTTGGCTGCCATAAGGTCGTTTTCTTTTCTTACGTCTGCATTTAGGTAGATAAAGCCTCCTTCTTTTAATCCCGGCGCAAACCCCCATTGAGAAGAAGCCAGCTTGGTTTCAACCAAAGCCTTGTACAACCTGCCTGAGGGCTCGTTGGTAAGAATTTGTTCAAGTACTGAAACAGCCGCGTAGTCAGAGTGAGGACCAGGAGCTGAATGATATACGACGGATACGTTCTGTACATCGCCTACCCTTCTCAAGGTTACCAGTCTTTCACCATCCTGCGTTGGCTCTTTCGTATAGGTCGGAATAAGCTCTCTTTCCGGACGCGGTATTTTACCGAAATACTCATTGACAAGTTCGAGCGTTTGTTGTTCATTGAACTTACCTGCCACCGTCAACACGGCGTTATCCGGCTGATAATATTTCCTGTAGAATGCCTGCAATCTTTCAATAGGCACATTTTCAAGATCGGCACGTGCACCTATCGTTGACTTTCCGTAGTTATGCCATTGGAAAGCGGCACCCATAGTCCTTTTCATCAATACACCTACCGTGCTGTTTTCTCCTGATTCAAACTCATTTCGGACAACAGTCATTTCGCTGTCCAAGTCTTCTTTGGCAATAAAGGAGTTGACCATCCTGTCAGATTCCATATCAAGTGCCCAGTTCAAGTTTTCATCTGTAGCACTGAATGTTTCGAAATAGTTGGTCCTGTCATACCATGTTGTTCCATTGGGACGAGCACCATGCTCGGTTAATTCCTGGGGAATATCCGGGTGATCGGGTGTCCCCTTAAAAACAAGGTGCTCAAGAAGGTGAGCCATTCCTGTTTCGCCATAGCCCTCGTGACGAGAACCGACAAGGTAGGTTACATTAACTGTAATTGTAGGCTTTGATTGGTCAGGAAAGAGAAGTACTCTCAAACCATTGTCCAACTCATACTCTGTAATCCCTTCCACAGATGCGTTCTTCTTCACGCCGTCAGGAAGTTCTACATTCTGGGCTACAAGGTTGCCCACGCACAGCGCCAACATGATTGTGCATGCAAACAATATTCTTTTCATACTAGATCGATTTTTTCTTTATAAATAAGTCCTGTGAACAGTCAGTGTGAATTTGTCGTGAAAAGCTGTCTTTACAGGGCATTGAAGATACAAACGAAGCCCCTTTTCGAATAGGAAATTCGATGAAATACTCAAAAATCCCCATCAAAATGTCATAACAAAGCCTATCTGTAAAGATGAAAGCTGATGTGTGCTATTTGAATGCATTCAAACCTGTCACATCCATCCCTGTAATCAGTAGGTGGATATCATGTGTACCTTCATAGGTAAGCACCGTCTCAAGGTTCATCATATGCCTCATACACGGATATTCATTGGTGATACCCATACCTCCGTGAATCTGACGTGCTTCACGGGCACATTCAAGAGCCATGAGGACATTGTTACGCTTAGCCATAGAGATTTGAGCCGGCGTGGCCTTGCCTTCATTGGCTAGGTTGCCCAGCCTCCACACCAATAATTGAGCTTTGGTGATCTCTGTAATCATCTCAGCCAACTTCTTTTGGGTCAACTGGAACTGGCCGATCGGCTTATCAAATTGCTTACGCTCAAGGCTGTATCGCAAGGCCGAATCGTAGCAATCCAGAGCAGCTCCTACAGCGCCCCAAGCAATGCCATAGCGCGCTTTTGAAAGGCATGACAAAGGTCCTTTAAGGCCTGATACATTTGGAAGAATATTAGACTTCGGCACTCTGACATCTTCAAATACGAGTTCGCCCGTAATGCTTGCCCTCAAGGACCACTTTCCATGTATTTCCGGAGCAGAAAAGCCTTCCATACCCCTTTCAACGATAAGACCCTGAATCTTACCTTCTGGATTTTTGGCCCATACAACGGCTATATCAGCTACTGGGCTATTGGTTATCCACATTTTAGAACCATTCAATATGACATGGTCTCCATCATCTGTAAAGTGTGTCTGCATACCTCCCGGGTTGGAGCCATGGTCCGGTTCTGTAAGACCAAAGCAACCGATCATCTCGCCCGAACCGAGCTTCGGCAAATACTTTCTCTTTTGTTCTTCACTACCAAACTTGTAAATGGGAAACATCACTAGGGACCCTTGTACGGATGCCATGGATCGAATACCGGAATCACCGCGCTCAAGTTCTTGCATGATGACGCCGTAAGCCATTTCATCCATACCGCCTCCACCATATTCAACAGGAAGACTTGGGCCGTAAGCACCGATTTCCGCAAGCCCTTTAAACAGGTGATTGGGACACTCTGCACGTTCGGCATAATCTTCGATGATCGGACTGACCTCCGACTTCACCCATTCCCTGACTGCTTCGCGTGCTAGCAGGTGATCCTCCTTTAATAGATCATCGATGACATAATAATCATGATGACTATACCTGTCTGTCTTTGAAGATTGTGCTTTCTGATTCATATGGTTTAATTATGAGCCGTAAAGGTATGATAATATGAATGGATTGATGGCTTGCTGAGCGGAAAAATAATCTAAAAACCCGCGTTTTCCCTTAGTACCACTCGGGTGGAATTACTGATAAATAAGGTGCTCCCTGCAGCTATCTTTGAATCACTGTTTAACCATGATAATCCCCATCTTTTAGATCGGACTTCCAACACAATGTAAGGAAAGAGTCCACCTGCTTTTTGATCTTTTGTTGATTTAGGACCTGAAAGATTGGTGGACTTTTCTGTTTCCATATTTGTAGATTAACCCGGCAAATACCATCTTAGGCAAAAATTCCAGATTATGAAAACAATAGTCTCTTTGGAAGGCCTTGAATTCAAAGCATACCACGGCTTTTATGATGAAGAAAGAAAACGGGGCAACAGGTTTATTTGTGACGTCTCCATAGAGCTTAAAAGCTTTGATTCCAATGATGACAATATCTTCGATACAGTCAATTATGAAGACGTTTATGCCATCATTGACGAAGAGATGAAAAAAACCTGCAAACTGATCGAGACAGTGGCATATAATATCATTGAAAGATTGAGGCATCTTGACAAGGTGACAGGGGCTAAGGTGAAAATCTATAAATTGAATCCCCCCCTTGTTGGTATTGCCTCTCGTGCCGTGGTGGAAATGAAGTTTTAAAACATCACATTTTTCAACATATGTTAGGAATTAAGTTCTTTCAAGTATTCGATTGCTTGTAATTTAACTGAGTAATACGATTAAGTTAACACAGAATTAAAACTTACACAATGAAAACACCTTTAGTGGCAATATTCTGCTTCATGAGTAGTATTGCCTTTGCCCAGGTTACCACATCTTCCTTAGGCGGTATCGTAACCAATAATGATGGAGAATCTTTAATAGGATCCACCGTCCTTGCAGTCCATATGCCCAGTGGGACTCAATATGCTGTAACAACATTTGATAACGGTCGCTTTACAATCAAAAATATGCGTATTGGCGGACCTTATACTATTACAGTGGAATACCTGGGTTTTACTCCAGGCGTAGAACAAAATGTTTATCTCGAACTGGGACAAAAACTCAATTTAAATTTTAATCTCCAGGAAGAAGGAGTCGTAGCAGATGAGGTGGTTATTTCCGCCAATATGGATCCGATTCTCAATGGTGAGCGTACTGGCCCTGCCACTTCTCTATCATCAGATGAAATCAACAATCTGCCTACAATAAGTCGGTCAGCTTCTGATTACACAAGACTTAACCCTATGGCTGCTGAAGGTGGATCGTTTGCCGGAAGGAACGACCAATTCAACAATTATACCTTGGATGGTTCCGTCTTCAACAATCCTTTTGGATTGGATGCAGCTACCCCAGGGGGGCAATCCAATGCCCAACCGATTTCCCTGGATGCCATTGAACAAATCAATGTAGCTATTGCTCCTTACGATGTAACTCAATCAGGATTTACCGGAGCTGCGATTAACACTGTTTCAAAGTCAGGCACCAATGAATTTCACGGAACTGTTTTTGGGTTTTTCAGAAACTCTGATCTAACAGGAGGAAAGGTAGATGGTGAGAGTATTTTCAAGGGAGATCCCAAGCAAACACAGTTTGGCTTTAGCGTGGGAGGTCCAATTGTAAAAAACAAAATATTCTTCTTCGCCAATTTTGAAAAAGAAGACAGATCCGATCTTGGGTCACTATGGGTTCCAAGCGGCAGTAGCGTCAATGGAGGAAATGTATCAAGAGTCAGTGTTACAGACATGAATCTCGTTTCCAGTCTATTAAACAGTAGATATGGGTATGATACCGGTGCCAGCGAAGGATATATTCACGACGAGGATAATGTAAAGGGACTTTTAAAACTTGACTTCAACATCAACAACAACCACAAACTGTCTGCAACCTATAATTTCCTAGATGCATACAATGATAATCCTGCTCACCCTTCAGCATTAGGCAGACGTGGTCCTGATTTCTTAAGCTTGCAGTTTCAGAACAGTGGTTATAGAATCAACAATACATTACATCAATTCAGGGCAGAGTTGAAATCATTCTTTGGTTCTAAATATGCTAATAAGTTCAGTGCTGGCTACACCCAGTTCCGGGATTCGAGGGATCCGATGTCTACCGCCTTTCCTGTAGTAAATATATCTAAGGATGGTATTCGATATATTATCGCTGGGCATGAACCATTTTCAATAAACAATGTACTGGACCAGGATGTATTCCAGGTCAAAAACGAGTTCAATATTTTCAGCGGAACTCATACATGGACCTTCGGAGCAGCCTTTGAACGCTTTGATTTCAATAATTCATTCAATCTTGGCGTTTACGGAGGTTCAGCATTTGCACCGGACATTCCGATCGAAGAATTTGAAGCATATATAAACAGTGGTGCCCTTGATGAAACAGTAGAAACAGCCGAAGCCGTTTTCAATTCCAACAATGCAGATGGAACTTGGGCACTTGCTGAAACAAATCTTGGTCAATTTTCAATCTATGCTCAGGATGAAATCCAACTCAATGATAACTTGAATATGAGTTTCGGATTGCGCTTTGATTTTCCACTCTACTTCAATACGGCTGATAAGATTCAGGAAAATATTGACAGAAACTGTTGCTATGATGGAGATATCGTTTATTCAGATGAAGAAGGCAATGATATCACATTTGCACATACAGCACTGCCATCATCAACTCCTTTGATCAATCCTAGAATCGGATTTAATTACGACATCAACGGTGACCGATCGGCTCAATTGAGAGGTGGTACCGGTTTATTCTCAGGTCGATTTCCATTTGTATGGATTGGCAACCAGGTCGCCAATCCTAATTTCTATTTTTACAACATGACAGATCCAGACTTCAAATTTCCTCAGGTTTGGCGTACAAGCTTAGGATATGATCGCCAATTCGGAGATGGCTGGATAGCTACTGTTGATCTTCTTTATACGAAAGATCTGCAAGCTCAGGTTGTCAACAATTACGGTTTAAGGCTTCCTACAGGTTCACTATCAGGACCTGACCCAAGGCCTGTATACACCAATGACGACCGTGTTCTTGTATTTGGTGCTCCTACAAATGCATATGTGTTTACAAACGTAGATGGAGGATATTCATTTAATGCTTCTTTTTCCATTGAAAGAAACTGGAATGATACCTACTTGAAATTGGCCTATAATTACCTAAAAGCTACTGACGTAATGTCAATAGATGCCGAGATTTCCTCTGATGCTTATGACAGGAACCCAGCCAACCCAACTCACACTAATGCGCCGCTTGTTGCGCCATCATTATATGGTAACAGGCATAGAATTGTTGGTGTAGCCTCTAAGCGTATTCCATGGGCCAATGAAAACTTTGCCACCACGGTCAGTCTATTCTTTGAATACGTAGAGGGTAACAGATACAGCTATACCTATGCCGGAGATATAAACAATGATGGCTCTGTCCTTAACGATCTACTTTACATTCCTACGGATGGAGAAATAGATCAAATGAATTTTAGTGGAAGCAATCAAGCAGAACAAGCTACTGCCTTAAAGGAATTTATAGCACAGGACGATTACTTGTCTTCCAACCGGGGATCGTTTGCTGAAAAATATGCTGCTCTTTCACCATGGTATAATACCTGGGATTTGAGAATACTTCAGGATATAGGTATCAAAGGATCGGATAATAAATTTCAACTTAGCATTGATATCCTGAATATAGGCAACTTGATTAATTCCTCATGGGGAGTCAGACAGTTTGCCACAGGTACATCTCTAGCTCAACCAATAGCGGTATCTGTTACAGATGGAAATCCGGTATACAGCTTTGATCCAGACCTTAAGAATACTTTTTTCAATGATTTTAGCCAATTCTCTAGATGGAGAATGCAAATTGGCCTTAGATACCGTTTTTAACAAATGAATTATTGATATTTTGAGCCGGGAATAATCCCGGCTTTTTTATGCTTTTCAATAGCTTTGATATATCGGATTGGCCAAGAAAGAAAGCCTATGAATTTTACAAAGGCTTTGATGATCCTTTCTTTAATGTAACAGCACAAGTGGATGTCACGGACTTGCTTGATTATTGTAGAAAAGAAAACCTGTCCTTTTTCATGGCTTGCATGCATGTATGCATTAGAGCGGCCAATAATATAGTGAATTTCAGGCTACGTTTTGATGGAGAAAGTCTCCGGGAATACCATTTAATCCATGGGGGCTCCACCGTACTTTATGACGATGAAAGCTTCGGTTTTGCCTACTATGACTATGTTGAGGAGCTTGAAAAATTTTGCGAAAGCTCAGAAAAAATCATTAATGATCTCAAAAAGACTAAATCATTTGATCCATCAGGAAACAAAGAAGACCTCATTTATTTCAGTTCACTCCCCTGGATTGAGTTTACAAGTATAAAACATGCTTACGACTCACATATAAATCCAGGCATACCAAGAATTAGCTTTGGAAAGTACAGCACTTCGGAAGGTGTTGTTAAAATGCCAATCAATGTAGAGATTAACCATGCATTGGCTGATGGTCTGCATGTAGGGAGGTTCTTTAAGTTCATTCAAAGCTATATACATGAAAGTAAAAATCTGTTGTATTAAAAGTGTCGACGAGGCTCAAACAGCTATTGAAGCAGGCGCAGATGTTTTAGGATTGGTGGGTCCAATGCCCAGTGGACCAGGACCAATTACGGCGAAAGAAGCTGGCTCTATAGTTGAAACATTGCCGGGACACATAGACAGTTATTACCTCACAAGTAAGACCCACTTTGAAAGTATTGCTGAAGAGTATCTCAAGGTTAAATCAAGCCACATTCAGCTTACAGATCATCTTGAAGCCGGGACACGCAGACAGTTGAAGTTTGAATTTCCCCATTTGAAAATCGTTCAAGTTGTTCACGTCCTTGCTAATGAGGATATCGACAAAGCCCAAGTATATGCAGAAAGTTCAGACGTCCTGTTATTGGACAGCGGTTCACCTAACACAGCCGTCAAAGAACTGGGGGGAACAGGGAGAACCCACAACTGGACGATCAGCAAAAGCATCGTAGAAAAAGTAAAAATTCCGGTATTCCTGGCAGGCGGCCTTAAATCCGAAAATGTCATTCAGGCTATTCAAACTGTACAACCTTATGGTCTTGACCTCTGCTCAGGAGTAAGGACCCAAGATCGGTTGGATCAAAAAAAGTTAGAACTATTCATGAAGACAGTAAGGAATGTCTGACAGCTCTTGGCTTCTTTTTATTAAAATTGAATTATATTCGGAAGCACCTAAATGCTATGGAGAATAACAACGACGAAATCAAACAGAACAAAAAACTTAATTTATTCGAAGCGCTTATCCCTCTTATTGCCCTAGTCATACTTCTGAGTTGCAATGTAATTGTCTTCGGAGACGATACACTTTCAGGATCTAACCAGATGGCATTGCTTTTGGGAGGAGCAATTGCTTTCATTGTGGGCATATTCAATAAGGTACGCTATGATGCCATGATCAATAAGGTGGCATTGAATATCAAATCTATCAGCGAAGCACTATTGATTCTTTTTCTAGTAGGGGCACTGGCGGGAACCTGGCTTCTAAGTGGTGTCATTCCTGCCATGATTTATTATGGACTTATGATTCTCAAACCGGCTATTTTCCTTCCAGCCACTGTGATTATATGCGCCATTATTTCTCTTTCAACGGGAAGCTCATGGACGACATCTGCAACAGTAGGTATTGGGTTGGTCGGGATTGGACAATCCATGGGCATCAATCCCGCTATTGCAGCAGGTGCCGTTATTTCTGGTGCTTACTTTGGAGATAAGATGTCCCCACTTAGTGATACGACAAATCTGGCTGCCGCCATAGCAGGATCTGAACTGATCAAACACATACGATATATGATGCTGACAACGATTCCATCCATCAGCATAGCACTAATCATTTTTACAATTATTGGATTTACAGCAGATGTGTCAGGAGCGGCAGACCCCAAAAGCATTCAGGAGCTCATCCTTTCAACTTTCACTATATCTCCTATGCTTTTTATCGTCCCGGTTTTTGTCATTTATATGATTATCAAAAAAACAAAACCAACAGTAGCCCTGCTCCTAGGAGCACTGTTGGGAGGTGTTTTCGCACTTATTTTTCAACCTGAGGCTGTTATGACCGCATCAGGGGAATCGCATTATACTATTCTATCTGCCTACAAAGGTGTCATGAACGCCATGACTGTTGATGTGAGTTTCGACACAGGCAACCCTGACATGAATGATCTATTCAGCTCAGGAGGCATGTCTGGCATGATGAATACTGTATGGCTTTGCATATGCGCTATGGTTTTCGGAGGTATCATGGAGGCTATAGGAGCACTAGCCAGAATCAGCGACTCCCTGCTCAAACTTGCAAAATCTACTTTTGGACTTGTAGCCAGCACTGTGGGTTCATGCGTGACGCTCAATGTAACCGCATCAGACCAGTATATGGCCATTGTTGTTGGAGGTAAAATGTTTGAAAAAGCCTATAGAGACAGGGAGCTTGCCCCTGAGAACCTCAGCCGGACCCTTGAAGATGCCGGTACGGTCACCTCTGTCCTGGTACCGTGGAATACCTGTGGCGCGTATCAGAGTTCTGTATTGGGCGTTTCTGTTTCCGATTATTTTATCTATGCCATATTCAACTACATCAGTCCGTTTATGACATTAATCTATGCCTGGTTTGGCATCAAAATCAAGAAATTGGTAAAATAATAAAAGGATGATTCCCAGCCGGGAAACGCCCTTCAATCTACCTATCTGAAATTTTAACGCTTTAAGGGATAGAAATAAAACATCTTTACGACAGGCTTGAAACATCTACATCCTTCAGTTTTCTTTTATCCAATCTTGGATTGAATGCAATGTCTGCATTGATAGTTATTAAGGTCATAGAAGGTGGTTTGGAACAATTTTATAAAATCAAATATCATTGCAGAGACAAGTTTGAATAGCCTTCACCCATGACTGAAAAAGAAAGAAAATCAATGCTAGCTTTTTTGACAAAAGCAGGACAGATTTGAATCGAAACGGGCCCCAATATAGGACGCTAAAAAATCAAAAGTCTAATTGTAACTTAAATTGTAATTCATTAGATTTATTAGAGTAGGGCTACCGAAGGGTGGCTTTGTATTTTGAAATAATTTTTAAATAATCAAAATCTAAGTTATGGATATTAGAGTAGAGAAGGATTTAATTGAAGGAATGAACTATTTTGAAAGCTATGCTAGAGAAAAACTTCAGAAGTATTTTAATAACTACCCGTTTGTCGAATCCATAAAAGTGTTTTTCCGAGGCAACAAACACCCAGAGAAAAAAGTAAAACTACATGCACGACTGAAAGGCAAAGATGTGTTTGTAGAAGGAACAGGTCCAAAACATGATATAGCACTGGACAATGCTGCTGAAAAACTCAGAAGACAGGTCGAGAAATATAAATCCAAACATTATAAAAGAGCTTCCTAGTGGGGCGTTGGGAGGTCTGAACATTTGGGCCTCCTTTTTTGTCAAAATACCGCAAGCATTCTCATTTTAGGAATATTTTTGCAGCAATACTTAAAATGTGGAATACCTCAGCCTTGAAAACGTATCCAAATCATTTGGTGATAAACTGCTTTTTGACAGCATCAATCTATCTATCTCGAAAGGGCAAAAAATAGCCCTTATCGCAAAAAACGGTACCGGCAAAACAAGCCTGCTAAAACTGATAGCTGGAGAAGAGGCTCCGGAAGGTGAAAATGCCCGTCTCAATCTTCATAAAGACCTACGCGTAGGATACCTGGAACAGGAGCCTGAGCTGGATATGGGCGCAACAGTTATCGATGCAGCCCTGGATTCTGATAACCTGGCTATTAAAGCAGTAAAAGAACTTGAATTAGCGACGATCAAATCTGACTCAGAGGCTATCCAGAAAGCCATAGAAAAAATTGAAGACCTTAAAGCATGGAATATTGAGGAGAAGGTCAAAGAAATATTGGGCAAGCTCAAAATCCATGATTATACCCAAATTGTCGGAACACTCTCGGGAGGTCAGAGAAAACGCCTGGCCCTGGCAAAACTACTCATAGACGAACCAGAATTTTTGATTCTTGACGAACCGACCAACCACCTTGATATCGACATGATAGAATGGCTGGAGGATTATCTGAGCCGCAACAAACTCAGCCTATTTATGGTCACCCACGACAGGTACTTCCTGGAAAGGGTGTGTAACGAGATTGTAGAACTCGAAAAGAGCCAGTTGTTTGTATACAGAGGTAATTACTCCGATTACCTTGAAAAGAAATCTGCCCGCATACAGTCTGAGCAAAGCAGCCTGGACAAAACAAAAAAACTCTACAAGAAAGAACTGGAGTGGATTCGTCGTCAACCCAAAGCCAGAGGAACAAAAGCAAAGGCTCGTATAGATAAATTCGAAAACATTGAAGCACAAGCAAAAGAAAAACAGGATCAGCAGCATTTGTCAATTCAAATCGACATGCAAAGGCTGGGAGCAAAGATTCTGGAATTGCATAACATCAGCAAAGCTTTTGGCTCTCATAAAATAGTCGAATCATTCAGCTACAAATTCAAAAAAGGAGAAAGAATTGGCCTTGCCGGACCCAATGGCAGTGGTAAAACAACGCTGATCAATATTTTTACAGGAAAATTAGCACCAGACTCAGGTAAGGTCATTGTTGGCGATACCGTAAAGTTTGGATACTATACACAGGACAACGAAAATTTACGTGACGATTGGCGGGTTATTGATGCCATTAGGAATATAGCTGACTACATTCCCCTGAAGAAAGGCAGAAAACTGACTGCCGAATCACTTTTAGAAAATTTCCTGTTCCCCAGATCACAGCAACAGGTTTTTGTCTCACAACTCAGTGGAGGAGAAAAAAGACGTCTCAATCTGTTAAGGGTATTGATGGGCAATCCTAATTTTCTCATCCTGGATGAACCGACCAATGACCTTGATGTGATTACTTTAAATGTTCTGGAAGAATTCCTTATGTCCTATGATGGTTGCCTGCTTATTACATCCCACGATCGCTTCTTCATGGACAAAATTGTAGATCACAGTTTTGTCATGCTGGGTGATGGCAGAATCAAAGATTACAATGGACGGTATTCAGATTTCAGGATTTCGGATTACCAAAAATCTGCTTCGAAGGAAGCGCCAACCGAACAATTGGCAGTGCTTGATAAAGAAGAACCCGAAGCTCGAAAATTGAGCTATAAAGAGAAAATGGAACTGCAGCAGCTTGAAAAAGACATTGAAAAAATGGAGAACAGGAAATCTGATATCGAAGTATCATTCCAGGATACTGAACTAAGCAGCATTCAGATACAGGAGTTGTCCAAAGAAATGGGTGAAATTGAAAAAAAATTATCTGTCATGGAAGATCGATGGCTTGAGTTGTCTGAATTCCTCTGATATTTATCAATGCCTCTGGATTAGCCATTTTATGAATAATTTAAAAAATCCGTCTTCCTTAAAGCCGTAACTTTGAAAAAAAGGAACCATGTCACTCAGATACCTTTTTATACTGACAATAATTTGTTTCTCCTGTAATAAGGATGACAATACCAATGAGAACCCAGTCGATGGTTTAATCAACGGAAAATCCTTTGAGATCAGCAGCGCACGATACACTATGCATAATGGTGATCAGCTGCTGATTGAGGCCTTTGGAGAAATCAATGATTCGGCATTGATTTGCGGGGAAGAACCCAGGGGTCTTCGTCTGAAATTTATAGCCCAGAATGATACAGACAGGCAAGAGCTTTTTATTGATACCGACATCTTCGAGGCTTTCACAATAGAAATGATTGACCCGGCATTAAGCAACAGCATTATAGCATCACAGGGCTATTTTGATATAATAGAAATGGATAACCAGGGATTCAGAGCCAAGATTGATATTACAGTCGATGAAAACAGCTATGTCAAACGAGAATTTGAAGCAAGCTTCTGCAACTGATTCATCCATCATTTATTTTCGTCTTCAAGAAATATGTTTTACTGTATCTGTTTGGCTTTAAAGCCATATTTTTAGGGTCCAATGAATTTGTGGGATAAACTAGAATCGAAATCCTTTTCAAACCTGAGGAAAGCAACAATAGCTTTTTGGTTACTTATTATCATAGGTTTCGGTTCACTCATTGTATTTATTGCAAATACAGCCTCGGGTGACCTGCCCTCTTTTTCAGATCTCGAAAACCCGGAATACGATGAAGCATCAGTCATCTATGATGTCCAGGGCATTGCCTATGGCAAATACTATGTAGAAAACAGGGAACTGATCAAGTACGAGGAAATCAACCCCCATGTACTCAAAGCCTTACTTGCTACCGAAGATGTGCGCTTTGAAAGCCATTCCGGTGTTGATATCCGGGCCTTGTTTCGTGTAGCCCTAAAAACTGTCCTTCTTCGAAAGGAAAGCTCGGGAGGAGGGAGTACGGTAACACAGCAGTTGGCAAAGCTCCTTTATAAAAGGCAATCCCTGGCAGGAATGAATAAACTGCAACGGGTCATGAGCCTTGTTCAAACCAAGGTACGCGAATGGATTACGGCTATCAAACTTGAAAAGAGCTATACCAAGGAAGAGATTCTGGCCATGTATCTCAATAAATTCGAGTTTATAAATGGTGCCCATGGAATACAGGCTGCTGCTCAAACTTATTTTGGTAAAGATCAGAAAGACCTGGATATGGCTGAAGCAGCCACCCTGGTAGGTATGCTTCAGAACCCCAGTTTGTATAACCCGGTGCGATTTCCGGAAAACGCGACAGCTCGACGCAATGTGGTACTTAAACAGGTTGAAAAATATTTTGATCTTGACAGCTTGGTCAGCGATTCCATACGAGAATCCCTTGTTGACATGAGTAATTTCAGTCGTGAAGCCCATGACATGGGGCCTGCACCCTACTTCAGATCTGAGTTGACAAAATGGCTTCGCAATTTATTCAATGAAGAAGGCATCAAAAAAGCAGATGGTTCTGACTATAACATATACACCGATGGCCTGAAAATCTATACCACCCTAGATCTCACCTATCAGGGATACGCTGAAAACGCCCTGGAAGGACATATGAAAGCCCTGCAGGAAAGATATTGGCAGGTATGGAGAAGCCTCAATCCGTGGACCCATGAAGCGGACTCCTTTCAAAAAGAATTGAGACAGGCTTCCCTGGACAGGAAGGTCAAGGAATCAGACAGGTACCTTTCGCTCCATGACAAATACCTGGGATCCTATAAGCTGAATGCACAAGAGCTCTATGATGGCATCGCCCTCAATGAGAATGTGATCAAAACACTTATTGCCGTAGACAACAAAAGGCAATCGTGGTCATCGGAAGAAACACAACAGGTCCTTAAAGAAAAACAGGGCTCCTACACGAAACTCCTTCAGAATGACAGCTTATTCAACGCACTGAAATCAAGCTATCTGGCCCTTCAGGAAAACTACCCCAAAGTGTTCAATACACCCGTCGAAATGCGGGTATTTTCATACAACAAGCAGGGCTATGAAACAAAGATGATGAGTCCTCTCGACTCGGTTAAGTATCATAACCAGCACATGCAGGCCAGTTTGCTTGCCGTACATCCTGTCACAGGTCATATCAAGGCATGGGTGGGAGGACCAGGATTCAACTATTTCAAATACGATCATGTCAATTCAAGAAGGCAGGTAGGATCAACCATCAAACCATTTGTGTATGCTACTGGTATTTCTTTGATGGGACTATCGCCATGCCAGGAATATGAAGATATTCAATATACCATTGCGCCCGGTGACGCCGGCTTCTCTCTAGACAAGGAATGGTCACCTTCGAATGCCAATGGCGAATTCACCGGCAATATGTACAACCTGTACCAGGGACTGCTGTATTCCAAAAATTCCATTACGGTCCGATTGATCAAGGAGATGGGCAATGTAAATGTAATCCGGGAACTATTGGATAATGCCGGCATCAGCAAAGATGCTACTTACCCGAACGGGCAATTGATTGTCCCTAATGTTCCTTCCATTTGCCTGGGCTCTATGGACCTTACGCTCTATGAGATGGCAGGAGCTTACACGACCTTTGCCAATGATGGTATCTATACCCAACCTGTTTTTGTCTCCCGTATAGAAGACCGCACGGGAAAGATCATTTACAGCAGTGTTCCCGAAACACGGAGAGCTATAAACTCACTGTACAATGGTGTCATGGTAGACATGCTTAAAAATAATGTGGGTGGAGGTTATGGACTTGGAATTGAGTCTCCGGCAGGCGGCAAAACAGGAACTACAAACGATTACGCAGATGGCTGGTTTATGTCGATAACTCCCGAACTGGTGACAGGCGTATGGGTTGGTGGTGACGATAAATGGATACGCTTCCTGACCCTTGAAGATGGTCAGGGTGCTGTCATGGCAAAACCCATCGTTAAAAAATTCCTTCAAACCCTGGAAGCGGATAGCCTCAGCGGCTTCAACTCTCTTGCCGAGTTCCCTACCCCTCCGAGTGGTTTTCTTGAATTTATCGACTGTCAGAAATACAAGCAAAAGTCAGCTGAAGAAGAGCAGAATTTTGAAAAGATAAATACACGGGAAGACGAATTCGAATTTGAGTTCGAAGAGTTTTATGGTGACAGCACCGGCTTCAGTGAAGAAATTAAAAAAGACAGCATTTATTAATACATGCAGTCGCAAGCTTTGGATTGAATCAGATGACACCAAGGCTATAAGAATTAGTCATTATTTGATACATTAACACATTTAATCATCAATACAATTTAAACGTGGGACTACTAGAAGGAAAAACAGCACTCATTACAGGAGGATCAAGAGGCATCGGTAAGGCCATAGTTGAAAAATTTATTTCTGAAGGCGCCTCTGTTGCATTTACATACAGGTCGTCATCTGCATCATCAGAAGCCATCATATCAGAATTGAATGTTGGTGACAGACTGAAGGCATACCAGTCAGATGCCAGTTCCTATGAACAATCAGAAGCACTTGTCAAACAAGTCATGGAGGACTTTTCAAAAATTGATATCCTGATTAATAATGCCGGTATTACAAAAGACACACTCATAATGAGAATGTCTGAAGAGCAATGGGATGACGTGATGGAAGTGAACCTGAAATCTGTTTTCAACCTGACCAAACAAGTTATACGCCCAATGCTTAAAAACAGGTCTGGTTCAATAATAAATATGAGTTCTGTTGTCGGCGTCTTTGGAAATGCGGGCCAGTCAAATTATGCAGCTTCAAAAGCGGGTATAATTGGGTTTACAAAATCCATAGCCAAGGAACTTGGTTCCAGAAGCATTCGATGCAATGCCATTGCCCCGGGATTTATACAATCTGAAATGACTGATGAGCTGGAAGAAAAAGTCAAAGAAGAATACGTAAGCAATATTCCTCTCAAGAGATTTGGATTGGGAGATGATGTCGCCGAAGCATGCGTATATCTCGGTTCAGACAGGTCTAGCTATATAACCGGTCAGGTGCTCAGTGTTTGTGGTGGCATGAATATCTGATCATGCTGCGCATAATCTGCTTCATTACAGCAATGTTTTTTTTGAGCTGTTCTCCAAAACTGAACAGCATCACCCTCGATAAGCTTGACTCTGTAACAGCCTTTGAAATGGAGGCCATGCATAATTGCAATGAAGCGCTGTACTATACACCAGATAGCCTTACCCGCATCAAGTACATCCGGGTAAATGTCCACTTTATGTATGATGACCAGGGGCAAAATAATTTTACACTCGAAGAAGGCCGTCAGTATATGTGGTCGCTGATCAATAATGCAAATAAGCGGCTGTTGGAAAATGAGAAGATGAACCTTCCACCAGGCAATGATACACCTGTCATTCCTGCAGCCTACCAGTACCGCCTGCACAAGAATGACGGAATGGATGCCTACTATACACACAAGGATTCCGAATTGTACTATTATGTCAACAAGGGGAAATACCGGAACAATTACAACAGGGACATAATTGACAAATATGCGATTGGTGAAGATTCAATCATCAACATCTTTGTCATGCCTCACCACCCCGACAGTGTGGCAACGCCAGGATATAAAGCAACGGGGACAGGAATAGCTCTGGGGACCTCCCTCAAAATGGCAGGACTATATGATAACGATGCTCCCTTTTGGTCCTTTGCTACTCTGCTCAATCATGAGGTTGGGCACATTCTTGGGTTGGGCCACTCATGGCTGAAATACGACCGCTGCGAAGACACACCTCCTCACCCCAATTGCTGGGATAATAATGGTGCTCCTCCCTGCGATAGCCTGTTCTCTAATAATATGATGGATTATAACGCCAGTCAGATGGCTATAACACCCTGCCAATTGGGTCTTATACATAAAGGCTTCAATAAGCCTGGCAGTAAGAACCGGAAGCTTGTCATCCGTGACTGGTGTGACGCTGATTACAATAGGGATATTATTATCGACAAGGATACTCACTGGCAAGGCGCACGCGACAATGTTCACAACATTACAGTACGATCAGGGGTAGAATTCCATATCTATTGCCGCTTATCCATGGCCGCCGGAACAAAAATAACCCTGGAGCCTGGAGCAAGACTTTATCTTCATGATGCACTGATTCACAATGATTGCGGCCTTTCCTGGCATGGTATTATCGTGCAGGAAAGAAAAGACCAGAAAGCAGTTGTTCTTGCCAGCGATAAATCACGTATTGAAAATATAGAACCGGAAATTACACTTGATTAACAGATCTTAATCAAACTCTTCAATCAATACACCCATCTTACCCATCTGCGCATCTCGAATGGCTTCCATAATTTCAGTTGTGGTATTCATCACGAATGGACCATAACTATTGATCGGTTCATTTATTGGTTTACCGGATAAGAGCAGAATTCTTGAATCTTCCAGGCTCTTGATAACAAGCTCCGAACCTTCGTTTGAAAATTCAACCATCGTTTTATCACCAATTTTCTTATCGTTAATTTCAGTTTTGCCATTCAACTGATAGGCGATGGTATGAAAATCAGGCTTGGTCTGTACTCGTACTTCTGAATCCGATTTTATGAATAAGTTAGCCACCAACATATCACTTTGAGACTTTGCCGGACCAGAAACAGCATCATACTCTCCAGCAATAAGGTGCATTTCAGAACCCTTATCATCCAATACAACAGTCGGAATGTCCTCTTTCTCCAAAGGATAATACTTGGCAGCTTCCATTTTGTGTTTAGCCGGTGTGTTGATCCAGAACTGGATCACCTCGAATTCACCTCCCTGCTCAGCCAATTCCTTTGACGGGCGTTCAGAATGTGTTATCCCCTTACCAGCATTCATCCATTGAACACCTCCAGCCTCAACGATACTGCTGTTGCCCAGAGAGTCTCTGTGGTGAAGTGCACCTTTGTAAATGATTGTTACCGGTGAGAATCCCCTGTGAGGGTGCGGCCCTACACCGAGCTCCTTTTGCATCCGGCCCCCAGACATGTTGTTATACCAGTGATGGATCAGCAAGAATGGATCCTTTCTATCAAGATGATTATTGGGCAGAGGCTGGTCTATTATTATTCCTCCCATATTTACCTTATCGGCCCTGTATACTGACTTTACCGTTCTCATATTTAATGCCATTTGCTTTGTAAACAAGCAGAACGGCCTATGGTTCGATATCAGTTCTTATGAGCCACAACTATTGAACGCACCGAAACCCGCTCATCGTTTTCATAGATACAGAGCTTATAAACAGCTTCTGGGAATTCAGACATATCAATCCAGTACTGATTAAGCAAATGATCCCTGGTGTACATCAACTGCCCCACAGTATTATACATACGGATGGAAAAAAACTGGTCCTGGTCCTTGTTAAGAATCCTCAATAATCCTGAAACGGGGTTGGGAAAAACAAGGTAGTCCGCTGCATCCGTATCATTAAAAAGCTTGGATCGACCATGTATTCTTAAATTATCCAAAGCTACCAGATCCCTCTTCTGAAAAAAGCTGACATCAGGCCATAATTCAGCACCCGAAATATTGGTGATATCGATACTGACCAGGCCTACATAATTTTCAGGCAGCGGGTATTCGTGATGTATGAAACTGGATTGTGCCTGACCATAGACCAGCAGATTCTCCTGATTTTCATCATCTACCGACAATTCAAACATACTCGAATACAAAGGATTCACCGGGGTATTTATAGGATTGCTGTTTCGCTTTTGCATCATATCAAAAGAAAAAACAGGCTCTTCAATTTCTCTTGTGTCCACGCAAAAACTTAAGGTGGATGGGTAATAATATTGATCGTGAAAATCCTGATCCAGCTCACAATTCTTGTAGTTGCTGTGTTCTTTGACTGCAGCAAATGCGAGAACGCGATTGGAATTCCAGTAGATCAAACTATCTACGACATAATCTTCGCGTCCGTCAATATCAAGAAATGATAACTTGTCGTCAGTCTCAAAAGTCTCTATATAATCACTTGGTACATAATCAAGAAAACTCACTTCCCCGCTTAGCCTATTATTGCTTTCATCAAGATCTTCCGGAAAAAAAGCTTCAACATCAAAAACTTTAAAATTCTTTGGTACATCAATAAAGCTTAATCCAACAGTACTGCCATAAGTTGTGCCTGGATTAATGTCAATAAAAAACTTACGCGAAAGCATAAAGTCTCCCATATCTGTAGAGACATTAAAGAAAATATGTTCATCTTCTGGAATAGTCTGGCAACCTTCATTCCTGATTTGGAACCTGAAAAGACTCAGATCATGCTCGCCACAGTCTTCTGCATTATCAAAATTGGCAGTTATCAGATTGATATCCATACCAGAGAGATTCGATTTCCGGACACCGTGTCTTGTATGATTATTCAAGCTGATCGCATCTTGCTCATAAATTACGTGAGCTGTCAATAAATTTTGATCGCCCAGGTACTCCGAAAGATCAATATCGAGCTCGTACAGAAGTGTATCACCCGGTTTAAATTCTGATTCAAGAGGTATGGAGCGGTCAAGTTGAATGTCATATCCATCTTCAAGAGTAAAGTTCAAGCTCTCTCCCACAGGTATGGGTTGCTGACCTTTATGAACTATGATATATGAAGGTATGTATGGGTCATCCTTACACACAGCAAAACCTATTGAGTCTACATACTCAATCGACAGATCATAATTATCAATACCCTGGTAGAGACCTACAGCTTTCCATGCTTCGATAACAGATATGTACTCCGCACTGCCAAGCCCATAGAATGATTCTGCTGCAGCTATGCTATAATTCATTGCATCTACATAATTGGAATTCTCAGTGAGGTATGCAGTCTGTATTTCAAATACAAGATCAAGGGCTTTATCAAAGCCCATGCTATTTACTTCATAATATTGATTTTCTTCGTTGTATCCCTGCCCCCCTTCGGCAAGAAGATAAAACCAATGATTGAGGACGCCGCTATTGGAATGAACCCCTCCATTGTCTCCACTACCGGTACGCCAGTGGTGGCCTCCATAAAACTTTGGATGATACCGATCATTGGGGTCTTGCATATTGCGAAAATAATTGACATCGTTATTCTTGCGAATCTGGTCACCAATCAACCATGTGAAGTCCTGATAGTTATAATAGAATTGAAGAGCTTTGCCAAATATATCAGAAATCGCTTCATTGAGAGCGCCTGATTCATTGCGATAAATGAGGTCAGAAGTATGGTCCGTAAACCCATGAATAAATTCATGGCCTACAATGGTCAATGTGGTTAATGGATTATATCTGTCACAATCACCATTGCCAAAATTAGCTCTTTCACCGTCCCAATAAGCATTCACATAGTACTTTCCTCTTACATGCATAACAGAGGTCAATTCATGGCCTTCACCATCCAGACCTTCCCAACCGTATCGGCTTTTCATCATATCGTAATAACTGCTGGCTCCATAGTGCACATCTCCAGCTACCTCATTTTGTTGATCATTGACCTGGTTCCAGTATTTACTATCGTTAATGAAGGTGTCACGATCAGCATTGAGTGTATATACGGACTTTAGATCATCTTTCAGAAGATACTGATCTGGTGCCAGAGAGTCGATGTAAACCTCTTTCTCACCATAATATTTTGTATTCAACACACCTTTGACCCTGTCAAAATGTACTTTCGAAAAATGGCAAATCAACTTGCCCGTTTCAAGCTCTACATAAATATCCTCATTGAATGGCTCACCATAAATTGAACTGTTTACATTATAATGCCTGCACAGAGTAAACTCCCCGGAGTATTCAGGGAATGCTTTATCAACGATAACCAGGTCTTCACCTACAAAGGACCAGGATTCCGCATCATATTCTGGGTATTCAAAATTCTTCATTGACTCAAGCAATTGCACCTTGACTCGATCCAAATCTACTATTGATTTTGACCTATCCGAATCTTGTATCTGAATGCCCGGATACAGTACACCACTGAGTAATTGTAATTTACCCTGGTCCTGATGTGCAATGTAATTGGATCCCAAAACTTCAATACCATTATGGTATTGCCGATACCTAGTAATCTCTCTGCCATCCTTATTTTTGAAACTTCTGAATGCTACAAGTTCATCATGCTCACCCAGACCAAGCAGGCTTTTATTTTTTTCAAAATAGCTGTCAGCATCAATTGCTTTGTGATCTATACGACGGATTTTATTATCCTGGAAAGTTTTATAACTGCTGAGCCATGAATCCTTTTGAGAAAATGAAAAATTAGCAATACAGCATAAGCCCAGAATGAATAATATACGCATAGAAATAAATTAGTCAGTTTAATATAAACATTCTCGCTATTACTCCTTGAACAAGAATCCAAAAAATAAATTCTGAAAGCTTAAGCCGACAAATAGATCTTTGGAATTATTAGATTCTGTAGTTCAGGTTTACTACTAAAGTGTGAAAGAGAAAATATGGATCCAGGCCCCTGCTTCGCTCATACCAGTATTGTAAATCAAGGCTCATTCGTTCGGATAAACCATAATTAAAACCTGCCTGGTGCCTAAACCTTCGTAGATCATTAACACCATCCAATTGCCACCACAATTCCGACCCGAGATAGAAAGAGAGATCATTGCTGTATTTGTAATGTACTGTAGGGAGATATCTCAAAAAATTGGCATCCTCTAACTTACTGTCAAAAGCGATATGCCAGCGCATGCGGTTTTTAATACTCCACTTTGAGCCAAGCGTGTTTGACTTAGCCACATCAAACCACCAGAAGGTTCTGTTTGGCCCATCCTTGATATACCATACCCTGTATAGGTACTGAAAACTCCAATTCGACCTGGTACGTTTAGAGATCATAAAGTCCAGGGAACTGTTATTGTATTCCTGCAGATCATTCCTGTGTCTGATAATTGGTTTAAACGCGTATTGGAAACCAGAATCTGTCTTTCCATACAGTTTTATGGAGGACCAACTTATCAGATCAGTTTGAGCTGAAAGATCTGAAAAGCAAAAAAAACAAGCCGAAATGGCCAATATATACTTCTTCAAAACACGGGAATTAAGATCCAAAAATACCAAAGCGATATTAAATACCCGTAAGCTGAGTAACGTAGGCCTTAATAATTTACTTTTTGAGATCAAGCAATCACTAACTTGGTAGATGATCTTAAGCCTTAGGGAAGATTGAAAACCACATTTTTAGTATGGGAAAAGTCTATATGCAATCACACAGAATATCGCTGCGTGAATTGTCGCATGCAGATCTTGAGGAATTTTTCTCATATCGCTCAGATCCTGAACTCTTACGCTACCAGGATTTTATTTTAAAGACCAATGATCAGCTTTATTCCTTTTATGAAGAGCAGATAAAACTTAAAATCAATAATGTTGGCAATTGGAAATAAATTACCATCGTTAGAATGAACGGTTATTTAGCGGGTGATTGTGCTATCAAACTGTCAAAACATGATACACGATTGGTGGAAGTGGGAATTACTGTCCAAAAAGAACACCACATAAAAGGTATTGCCAAAGAAGCGATTAGTCTATTGCTCGATTATATGTTTGAAATTCTCAGTGTCCACAAAAGTATGGCTGTATTAGATGTTAGAAGCAATGCCTCAAGAGCACTATTGGAATCCCTTGGGTTCAGCTGTGAATAAACATAACAGTCTTCCTTTTGTAAAAGATGTGAACCGCAATCTAGCTGATTATATTAACAGCAGAGCACTCTTCGCTCTATTTGATTTGATTGAATCAAAAGAAGCCGTCATTAGAAACGATGTTTCGCAACGAATATCAGATTTGCTAAAGAAGGTATTTGCCAGACAGGATTAATGGCTTAAATAGATGCCGTCATTTTTTTGACAACTTCAAACTCGCTGAAAAACACCTTAAGAAGAACACGTACCACAGTGTAAGCCGGAATGGCAATCACCATACCTAGTATACCTCCGATTTTTGCTCCTATCAATACTATCAGGAATATCTCAAGGGGATGCGCCTTGACACTTTTTGAAAATATATTAGGCTGCAGTATGAAATTATCGATCATCTGCAAGACAGCAAATATGATGATGGCTGTCACGATCTTGGGCAGCATCATTGAATAAAAATCCAGTTCAAGGTTGGATGAAATCACGATCAATACACTAATCAGGTTACCCAAAATTGGCCCAACATATGGTATGACATTCAGGATGGCAAAACAGATCGCCATCAGCAATGCGCTTTTGAATCCGAACAGTTTGAGAGCAATGGTCGCCAGCACAGCATTGACAAACATTTGTATGACAAGGCCGATAAAGTATCTAACCAATAAGCTTGTGGAGTCATCAACGGCACGGGTCATTTTGGATTCCTGTTTATTGGGAACCAGAAGAGACATCATCTTGGTAAACAAGCCTTTCTCCCGTAAAAAGAAGAAAGCGATAAAGTACACCGACATCAGGGTAATAACCATATTACCAAAAAAACCAAGAAAGGAACCAATCAGCTGTGGAATCTGTGACGGATCGAGCATTTTAAAAATATCATCCTTTAGTGTTCTCAGAATTTGGGGTTGATCTGACAGGTCAATAATTTCCTTTTCCTCTCCTATGGCATCCTGATGAATATTAACCAGTAAATTGATATTTGTTCGCTTTACGCTGTCAGAGCCAATATTCAATAGTGAGTCCAGTTCAATGACTTCTGCATGGATAATATTGCCGTGCGTTTTATTTATTTCATCTACGGCATCCTCTTTGACCTCATTGATTACGCCCCTGTCCCTGAGCCATTGTGTCATATCCGCTATAGGCTCTTCCAGTCCTGTAATGATTGTTTGATAATCGATTTCTGACAGGTTTTTGGCTTGTGTAACCAGAGGAGGAACCACAATTCTCAACAAGAGCATAAATACAAGTGTCAAGACAAAAAGACTGACGGCTGCAGAAAGTGATGGTCCGGCAAATCGGTTCACCAGTGAATATATAGGTGCACCAATCATGGATACAACCCAAGCAAGAATTATATAGCTCACAATATCTCCAAAGTAGTAGAAGAGAAAAAAGATCACCAAGAGAGGGATCATTGCTAGTAGATATTTCTGCCAGGTTTTGATAGCCATAGGTAATTATTCAAAGCTAATGAAAATACTTAAATACAAAATCATAGTGTATGACAATAGAACAGTATGATTTTAAACACTTTGTTAGTTATTGCCTTTTTTAATTCATTCTTTTTAAGCTGAAAAGAGGTGTTGGGTTTGTTTCTCCAGCATCTCTTTTTTTGTTTTTTCCTTGTAGCTAACTAGTTTATAAGTCGGACATTAATTCCGTAAAACAAGATAATAAGGTTTTATCAAGTATAAATTGTACTTGATAATTGGTCGTGTAATATTCTACAGTATATGAATTATATGTATTGAGTGATAAGGTAACTAACCGCACCCCCTCCATTAAATATATATTTTCAAATACCCCCCCCTTAATTGATACTCACAAAAAAGCATGATTTGGTGTCAAAAATGCAAATAGCGACGGCTATGGCGACGGCTAGAAATAAAAAAGCCCTGTAATTACTTGAACTACAGAGCTTTGCTAATTTTCAGTTGCGGTCTGGACGGGACTCGAACCCGCGACCCCCTGCGTGACAGGCAGGTATTCTAACCAACTGAACTACCAGACCATTTAATCTTCGTTTTTCTTTCGAAGCGTGGCCAAAAATAGAAGATTATTGCTTTATTACACAATATTTTTTCTCATTTATTTTTCCATAATAATTATCGCATTCATTTGCATCAACAAGCTGTATAGATTCTATGCTCTGGCCCGGAACAATCGCAGAAAACCTAGTCTTGATATGAGTCTTAAAGTTTTTAGTTTGTTAATTTGCCTCAATTCTCAATTCATGCTTTACTCCAATGTCTCAGCAAATAATTAATACGTGGAAATCCCAACTGCATTCACGGGCTATCCATATATACAAATTGCTGCTTAAGCTAAAAGCAAAGTCCAATGTCCAAAATGCTGAAAATATCCACCAGAAGGTTTTTTCTGAAATGGATTGCCTCCAATGCGCAAACTGCTGCAAAAGCATACCGCCTATAATATCCAAAAGGGATTCAAAACGCATCGCCAAGCACCTCGGTATGCGTCCCAGTGAATTTGACAACACTTATGTCAGAATTGATGAAGACGGTGATCGGGTATTCAATCAAAGTCCATGTTTCTTCCTGCAGGAAGATAATAAATGCAGCATTTACGAAGTGCGCCCGGCAGCGTGCAGGGCCTACCCCCACTCCGGCAGTTTTGATTTTTTCAATCATATAAGACTGCACAAAAAAAACTTCAGCCATTGTCCGGCCTTATTTGAAATTGCGAGAAGAATAGTAGAGGACCAAAAATAGATCCCTGGATTTCTTTGCTTCGCAATGGCATTGTCCTTATTGGGTCTGATTACTCGCTAACGTCCAAAAGCTTTAAGGCATAAAACTCGAGCAACTTCTTTAACTCACTATGCTGAGAATCCCTGTCCTTGATATCGGTAAGGCGAGGCAGGTGATGTGCAAAATAGATCTGGTTATTGGCCATTTCAAAAAGGTTACTGGCTAGACTTGTCGGATAAGGAAAATCAGATTTCACCTCAAGGATAATCCCCGATAGAAATATAACCAGTTCCTTATAACTGCTGAATAATTGGACCTTATTTTCCTGGTCGACTTCTTTGGTATGATAGGCCTTTGAGCCTTCAGCAATCACGATTCGCTGAAGAATGGATTCATTGATATAAGAGATCGTCTGATTTTCGTAAGATGCATTGATAATACTATCTATAGCTATTTCAAGTCTCTTTTTAGGCTCTCGTACATTCATAATACCTATCTCTATAAGATAATGCACCCATTCCCAGTACCATGACACAAGATACACCAGCAGCTTATGCTTATTTTCAAAATACCTGTATACGGAAGCCTCAGTTGTATTGATTTGCATAGCCAGTTTGCGGAATGTAAAAGCCTCAAATCCAAGCTTATCTATAAGTATAATGCTGTTCTCCAATATGCGATGCCCCACCTCCGTTTCCTGAGGATTCTTCAGATACAACTTCTCATTGAGATTGAAACTTACTGTAAAAGACATAGATCTTGTAAACTATTAAGTACTTTATGGGTTAAAAGTACATTAATTTATTGTGAGAATAATTATTTTACTACTGAAAGTATTGCTATCATTAATAAAAGTTTTTATACTTGCTGAGAAATTATGAGAAAACACTTTCACATATTGCTGATCAGTATTACCAGCCTCTCAATTCTGGCAGTTGAATCGGGACTTTACGACGTCATCGCATCACCTTTCGCTGTGGAAATGTTTGACCTGACAGAAGAAGGCTCTAGCGAGAAAGACAGCAGTGAAAATTCCTCTGAAAAAGAGTATAAGTCCGACTACATCATTAATGACATTGTAGCCAATCAAAGAATGATTTCAAAAACCTATCACAGGATTTTTTCCTATGATCTAAACAAACTGGATCATTTCAGGGACATTCATCTACCCCCTCCGGAATACGCTTAGTTTCTCCAATTCACTTGACCCTTAGTATTCAAAAGAGACCCTGCCGCTTTTTTCGGCAACACTATTACTAAAATCATTAAATTTCACTTGACATGAGTCCTAACAGTCAACTGTCTGTATTTAAAAATCTCAAATATGACATACCTGCAAGTATCGTCGTATTCCTCGTAGCCGTGCCATTGTGTTTGGGTATTGCCCTTGCATCTGGAGCGCCATTGTTCTCGGGCATCATTGCCGGTATCGTGGGTGGCATCGTCGTGGGTACCCTTAGTGGATCACCCCTTGGTGTGAGTGGCCCCGCAGCAGGTCTTGCTGTGATTGTATTAACAGCTATCAACGACCTTGGTGCATTTGAAATTTTTCTTCTTGCAGTATTTCTTGGTGGCGCCATCCAATTGATACTTGGCTACTTGAGAGCAGGTATTATCGGGTACTATTTCCCAAATTCTGTGATCAAGGGTATGTTGTCTGGTATTGGAATTATCATATTCCTAAAACAAATTCCTCATGCCTTTGGCTACGACCATGATTATGAAGGCAGTTTGAAGTTCGCAAATCCTGATGGGCACAATACCTTTTCTGAACTGTACTACATGCTTGGAGCAATAAGCCCCGGTGCTGTAATTATTTCTTTGGTATCTGTAGCCATACTTATCCTATGGGAGCAGAAATTTATGAAAAAGATCAAGATCTTCCAGATCGTCCAAGGTCCTTTAGTGGTTGTTACTTTGGGTATACTACTAAACCTCTTTTTCCAGGGCGGTGACTGGGCACTAAATACGGATCAGATCGTTTCTATCCCGGTTGCTGGTTCTATATCTGGATTCTTTGATCAATTCAGCTTCCCGGATTTCAGCCAAATACTGAATCCAAAGGTCTACACTATTGCCTTCACTATTGCCGTTGTGGCCAGTCTTGAAACATTACTATGTCTTGAAGCCACAGATAAATTAGATCCCTTCAAGCGTGTTTCACCTGCGAACAGAGAACTTAAAGCTCAGGGAGTAGGAAATATGATATCAGGATTGATAGGAGGGCTGCCGGTAACGCAGGTTATTGTAAGAAGCTCCACGAACATTCAATCAGGAGGTCGTACAAAGATGGCTGCCATACTTCATGGTTTTATCTTATTGACCTGTGCCATGGCCATTCCAAAAGTACTAAACCTTATTCCTTTATCCAGTTTGGCTGCTATCCTATTCCTAGTGGGTTACAAACTGGCAAAACCAACAATATTTAAAGAAATGTACAGGCAAGGATTTGACAGCTTTGCTGCCTTCATGGTTACTATCCTCGGCATAGTGTTCACTGACCTTCTGATAGGTATAGGTTTGGGGCTTGTTGTTGCTGTTATATTTGTTTTATACAACAATTATAAGAAACCTTTCTTTTTCGAAACAGACGATCATATAAATGACAAAGTCATTCGACTTGAATTGGCAGAAGATGTAACCTTCTTGAATAAGGCCAATATCCAAAGAGCCCTCAACAGAATTCCCGATGGATCAACAGTGATTATAGATGCGACTCGTACTGTAAATATTCATCAGGATGTCATGGATATTATTGACGATTTCAATAAGCATGCTGAATACAGTGGTATCAGTTATGAATTCCTTGAAAGAAAGCAAGATGGTGTAAAAGGTTCCACCATTAAAAAATTCGAGGAGTCCATGAAGAAAGTAGAAGAGAAAATGGAAGTAGATTATTCAGATAATTAATTAGCCTTTATAAAAAACATAAAAATGAGTGCAGGAAACAATGCGGTAACGCAAACGAAAGAATCGCAAAGCAGTATAAATGGTCAAATGGCCAAACAAATGCTTATGGAAGGAAATGCCCGATTTGTTAGTCAAGGATTTCTAAACAGGGATTTTCAATCACAGGTACAGATGACCTCAACCGGTCAGTACCCTTTTGCGGCTGTAGTAAGTTGTATAGACTCCAGGATTCCAACTGAGATCGTATTCGACCAGGGTATCGGAGATATTTTCAACGCACGGGTAGCCGGTAACTTTGTCAATGACGACATCCTTGGCAGTCTGGAATTTGCTTGTAAGCTGGCTGGATCAAAACTGATCGTTGTTATGGGACACACGTCTTGCGGCGCTGTAAAAGGAGCTTGCGACGATGCCAAGCTGGGAAATCTAACACAAATGCTTGGGAAGATAAAGCCGGCTGTAGAGCAAACTGGAACGGCATATGGTGAAGCCCGAGATTCTTCAAACCTCAACTTCGTAAACAGGGTAGCCGAAGCAAATGTTAAGTTGACTATTGACGCCATTAGAAAACAAAGTCCTGTATTGAATGAGATGGAAGAAAACGGAGAGATTGAGATTACAGGCGCAATGTACGATGTAAAAACAGGTAGTGTGAATTTTTTATAAAGACTGTTTTTTGACTCATTGGAGCATCTGTCAAACGTGTCAGGTGCTCCTCTTAAAACTTCAATATAGTCATTTTAGTGCAGCTTGAAGATGAAGAGTCAATAAGATATGTTATTCCAGAAACTGATTTTATCATCTGAATTCTACATTCAGGTGAATACCTCTACACACTGAACATGATGCACTTACTTTAAAAATTGCACATTAAGCTTGATTGCAATTCAAAGGATCTTTATTGTTCGAGTTCTCTTATTTATTGAAAAGCAATACACTACATATTTAACGTTTAACTAATTCATAATCGAAGATGTCTATCCACAGTCTGAAGTGGATATCTTTTTGGCTTTTTATGGCCTGCAATCCTTACCTTCGTAATCTGTTAAATCTAAATGTTTTGCAATATGGTTTTCCTGGAATTTGAAAAACCCCTTGAAAAGCTTTACGAACAGTTGGAGAAAATCCAGCAAATTGAAGCGGAAGGTGACATCGATGTCAGTGACAAGATCAAGGAGCTTGAAAACAAAATCAAGAATAAACAAAAGGAAATCTACTCCAACCTGAACGGTTGGCAGAAGGTGCAACTGTCCAGGCATCCCGAAAGACCTTACAGTCTGTACTACATTGAGACCATGTTCAAAAAATTTATCGAATTACATGGAGACCGCTATTATGGTGACGACCATGCCATTGTCGGAGGCATAGGCAGAATCAATGGGCAACCCCTCGTGGTTATAGGCCATCAAAAAGGTGTCAACACCAAAATGAGGCAATACAGAAACTTCGGAATGGCCAACCCTGAGGGCTACAGGAAAGCCCTTCGCCTCATGAAGTTGGCTGAAAAATTCAACTATCCTGTTATCTGCCTGATTGATACCCCTGGTGCCTATCCAGGCATGGAAGCCGAAGAAAGAGGGCAGGCTGAAGCTATTGCCAGAAACCTCTTCGAAATGGCTCAACTCAAAGTTCCAATTCTCTGCTATATTATCGGAGAGGGCGCTTCAGGTGGTGCCTTGGGAATAGGTCTTGGGGATCGCGTTTTCATGTTGGAAAACACCTGGTATTCCGTAATATCTCCTGAGTCATGCTCGTCGATCTTATGGAGAAGCTGGGATTTTAAAGAGCAGGCCGCAGATGCTTTGAAACTGACTGCTGATAATATGCTCAACTTCGGCTTGATTGACGATATAGTCAAAGAACCTTTGGGAGGAGCCCACAAAGACCCTGAAAAGATGGCCAAATCCTTGAAAGCCCATATCAAAAAAGAGCTGGCAGCACTCGCTGAAATACCAGTCGATCAATTACTCCATGAGCGCGTAGCAAAATATGCTAAGATGGGTGAGTTTGACATCATATCTGAAAACCAGGAAGAAAATGCCTGATATGTTTGAAGGTGCCGGGGTTGCGCTTATTACACCCTTTGATGCCAACTTGGAAATTGACTTCCAGGCTTACGGAAAAATTATTGAATATGTCATCAGCGAGGATATAGATTTCCTGGTACCTCTCGGCAGTACAGGCGAAACAACAACCCTTAATGAAGAAGAAGCGCGCAAGTGTCTTGATTTTGTCATTGAACTGAACAGGGGAAGAAAACCAATTCTTGCCGGAAACTTTGGCGGGAATAATACCCGGGAATTGCAAAGAAAAATCAAGGATTACAACTTTAAAGGCATTGACGGGATACTTTCTTCCAGTCCTGCATATGTAAAACCTAATCAGGAAGGTATTTACAGCCACTATATGGCTCTTGCGGATGCCAGCCCGCTACCGATTATGATATACAATGTTCCTGGAAGAACCCGATCAAATATTGAATGGACTACAACCATTCGCCTGGCCAATGCCAGTAAGAAATTCATTGGCATCAAGGAAGCCTCGGGTGACCTCATACAGGCGACGCGCATTATCAAGAACAGGCCAGATGGATTTATTGTAAGCTCAGGTGATGACGAAGTAGCCCTTCCAATGATTGCCGCCGGAGGTGATGGTGTAATATCCGTTATCGCCAATGCATGCCCAGGCTATTTTTCCAGAATGACGCGCTATTGCCGCTCAGGACAACTTGAAAAAGCGCGGGATTGCAATTTCAAAACCTACGATCTGCACCAATGGCTGTACATTGAAGGTAATCCTGTGGGTATTAAATCTGCTATGGAAGTTCTGGGATTCTGTACCAATCATGTACGCCTTCCATTGCACACTATGTCTAAGGCCAATTATGAATCCCTGAAAGAATGTGTCTTGAGTATCTATGCTCTTTCCAAGGAAGAAAATAGCTAAGACAAGCTTTTAGGGCGTCAGATAAAACTGCTTTTTATTGATTTCAGAATGCCATTGACGGATAACATTTTCGGCCATTTTTCCCTGTGGCGTATAATCCCTATCTCTATACCTTCTTCTCCCGTGACCCTCAGGATACCATTTCCAAAGGAAACCGCCAGCCCAGAATTTTTCATTGTAGAAGCTTTTATACATTGCTTCAAGGGCATTCGCCTGGGCCAGTTCATTGACATCAACATCCATACGTCTTTTCTCAAGCTCCCAGTTGTTCCACGTACTGCCATCCAATGACAGGTAACCATACTCGGCAAAGAAAACGGGCTTTCCGAATTTGTATGAAAGCTTCTGTATACGCTTTTTGATAGGTTTCCATGCTTTAACCAAAGCGTCTATATCGGGTGTTTCATCCTTGATCAATGGAAAGTAGGCACTCACTCCAATCAAATCAAGCTCTTTCCAGATACCCACATCTTCAAATTCATCCCAGTTGGCACAATAGCTTATCATGCCATCGTAAATTTCTCGTACACTTTTAATAAGATCAAACCAGAAGGCCTCCCTTTTCTGAAGCGCAATTTTGAACTCTGTACCAATGCAAAAGACTTCAACCGATTGCCGGCTGGCAATTTCTGCAAATCTTAGAATATAAGCCTTGTACTCCTCTTCCCACTGATGCCATTCCTTATCGCTGGCATAGTCCATATCCCCTACCCATCCATGATGCATCCATACTTGTGGCTTAAGCATCACCTTCAGACCGCTCGTTTTTGCCAATTTGATGGTTTCTTCAGCGCCATGCGGAGATTCCCCCCACCACTGGTATTGTCCAAACCGTACAGTTGTCTCTCCTGGAGGTGTAAAAGCATAGGGAATAACGGCTACCCATTCGCAATTAACATCTATGAGTGCTGGCATAGGGTCCAGACTGAAAGAGTCTCTGGGCGCCACAAGCGTGATACCACTCATTTTGCCTTCATACTGAGCAGACAAAATATTACCAAAAAGAAAACAAAAGCTTAGCGCAATGATCAGACGCATGTAAAATTATTGACCTTTTATTCTTTGCCATAGGTCGGCCATCAGTTTTTCTTCTTCACCAGGCTCAGGTCCGCCCTTGGCTTCTTCTACAATATAACGACCATTTCTTTTACCCAGGATAAAGCGGAACACATATTTATCCTCTCCATCGCCTGGACCTCTAAAAGTGCCATACCTCAGGTCATTGATCTGAAGCCGGCCATCAGAGCGTTGAATAATATTGTAATAGCCGGCAGTAAACCACTTGAGAACTGATATAGTACGGTCATACACGGATTGATCTATTAATGAATGATTTTTTTCAATCCGATGAAATTTAATGTCTGAAGAATCAAAAAGACTGTACTGCCCCTGGTAAAAGGCCTCTTCATTTTTTATGGTTGCGCTCCACAAAACATTATTCAGGATTGTTGGCCCCAGAATATAAGTGTCACAGGCCAAGCCTTGTTTTCTAATCTGATCTTCAAATACTGATGTAACATGCATCTTATTAAAAACGGTAAATAATAAGTAAAGACAGCTCCATGTGAGACCAATATAATTCCACAATTGCCTTTTGTTATTCGAACGATTGAATAACGCTACTATCACCAGACAAATCAAAAAGGGAAGTGTATAAAGTGGATCGGCAACAGAAATGCTTGAAAAAGCTACTCTATAATCCGTAAAAGGTGCAAAAAGCTGGGTTCCATACATGGTGAAGCAATCCAACAAACTATGCGTTATGAAGGCCAGGAAAAACATCCATTGCCAAGGCCACAGGCTTACTGCATCACCTTCGTATTTCCGATTGCGATAAAGCAGGTATAAAAGCCATCCAAAAAACAAGGCACCCACAATTGCAAAACTGATGCTGTGGGATATTCCTCTATGGAATGCCAGGCTGTCGACCTCTGACATAAATGGACTTGCAATAACGTCCAGATCAGGAATTGTACCTGCAATGCCGCCCCAAATCAATGCCTTATTGCCTATTCTTTTACCAAGAACAGCTTCACCCATTGATGCCCCTAAAACAAACTGGCTTACAGAATCCATGCACTATCTGTATTAAACATAAGAATAGATACAATCGGACAGGGAATTAGTTTTGAATATTTAGCGATATAAGTGCTCTCGATGATGCAATTTGTTCTGCAGACTTTTTATTGTAGTCTTCTGCTACAGATACTTCCTTTCCATCCAGATACACGCCCACCCGGAACCTGTCACGTTTATCGTGTTTGAATTTTGACAACATACGGTAGGAAATTTGTATGCCTTCTTTCTGCCCCCACTCCAATAACTGGCTCTTGTAGTTATCATCGTTGTTTTCCAAATCATGGATATCGAGGAGGCGCATTAGTATTTTGGAAATGATATAATCCCTTGTCCTGTCATAGCCATACTCGATATAAAGGGCGCCTACCAGGGCCTCAAAGGCATTACCCAGCATCGATTTACTCATTTTTCCCTGTGAGTATTCCGTCAGTATAATGTCAATACCCATGCGCTCAGCAACAGCATTGAGTGTTTTCCTCTTAACGATCTTGGACCTCATCTTGGTGAGAAATCCCTCATCCTTACCCGGGTATTTTTTATATAGATATTCAGCTACGATGGTGGATAACACCGCATCTCCAAGGTACTCAAGCCTTTCATTATTATAGTTGTATTCTTCGGGATCCACATTATTCATTGACTTATGAAAAAAAGCCAGTTTGAATAGATGCATATTATCCGGAACAAAACCTAGAACAGACTTAAGTTTCCTTGCCAACTCCTTTTTAGGAGACAAGTAGTAATTATAAAACCTTCTGATCACATTTCTTCAGTTATATCTTTTTGAAAATAACTGTTGAATTATGACCTCCAAAACCAAAAGTATTGCTCAAAGCCACATTTACCTCGCGTTCCTGAGCTTTATTAAAAGTAAAATTAATTCTAGGATCAAGTTTCGGATCATCTGTAAAATGATTGATCGTTGGCGGAACTTTCGATTCGTTTATGGCAACGATACATGCGATAGCCTCTACAGCTCCTGCAGCACCCAGGAGGTGACCTGTCATTGACTTGGTAGAACTGATATTCAGATTGAAGCTGTGTTCCCCAAAAACCTGCAATATGGCCTTCGTCTCGGCAATATCACCCAGTGGTGTCGATGTACCATGCACATTGATATAATCTACATCGGAAGGCTCTATACCTGCATCCTTAAGAGCCATATTCATGACCTCTTTGGCACCAAGACCTTCAGGATGCGGCGCCGTCATGTGATGCGCATCAGCAGTGGCGCCACTGCCAATAACCTCTGCATAAATCTTGGCTCCCCTCGCTTTTGCGTGTTCGTATTCTTCGAGGATCAGGCATCCACCACCTTCTCCAAGCAAGAATCCGTCTCTATCCACATCAAAAGGACGGCTAGCCGTTGCGGGATCATCATTTCTTTCTGATAAAGCCTTCATAGAGGAAAACCCTCCTATGCCAGCTTTGGTGATGGCTGCTTCAGAACCACCTGTAATTATTACATCTCCACGTCCAAGTCTGACATAATCAAATGCAGCAGAAATGGCGTGACTGGATGATGCGCAGGCAGAAACGGTAGCATAGTTAACACCTCTGAAACCATATTTCATTGAAATATGCCCAGGAGCTATATCTGCAATCAATTTAGGGATGAGAAAAGGGCTGTATCTGGGAGGCCCTTGACTTAGGGTAGCCTCTTCGATTTCGTGCTCAATTGTTTCAAAACCACCTATTCCACTTCCCCAGATAACTCCAGCTCTGCTGAGATCAATTTTTTCTGTATCAATACCGCTGTCATTCATAGCCTCTTCAGCTACAATAAGAGCATATTGAGAAAATCTGTCAATTCTCCGGATATCTCTTCGGTGGAAAAAATTCTCGGCGTCATAATCCTTCAGTTCAGCAGCAAATTGAGTCTTGAATTCAGATGCATCAAACCTGGTAATGGTATTTGCTCCTGATTTACCCTCAAGAAGTGCTTGGCGATAGGATTCGAAATTATTGCCGATCGGTGTGATCGCACCGATTCCAGTAACGACAACTCTTTTCATGATTCCAATGAGTTAGGCAGCTTCAAAATAGAGAATCCACAGGCTATTAACCTGTGGACTTCCGGTTTTCTTAAATTAATTTTTAGCGTTTTCCAGATATTCTACCGCCATTCCAACAGTCTGAATTTTTTCAGCCTCTTCATCAGGGATAGCAATATCAAACTCCTTTTCAAACTCCATGATTAATTCCACGGTATCGAGAGAGTCTGCACCTAGGTCATTGGTAAAGCTTGACTCGTTTGAGATTTCTGATTCATCAACGCCCAACTTGTCCACAATGATTTGCTTTACTTTGTCTGCAATGTCTGACATAATTATGTGTTTTTGATTTAGTGCCGCAAAATAAACCAATTCGACCGATCGATCAAAGGTTTTAATGTCAAAAATTATTCAGCAGTAGATTTATTCTATTTGCAATTAATTAATAATCAGACTGCTATAATAATTGTAATTTTGACACTATCTGGGCTCAAATAATTTAAAATATGGTACAATAAATGCATTTAGAATATCAACTGCTGCGTACAGTTGTCAGTTTGTCTGGCAAAATTTGACCATTTGAATAAATTTGCACCAATCAAATTACAATAATTGAGCAAGTTAAAATTAAAACTAAGACAGAAAACAAAGATTGTAGCTACTGTAGGTCCTGCCAGCAATAGCAAGGAAGGACTGCTTCAGTTGATTAAAGAGGGTGTGGATGTTTTCCGACTCAATTTTTCCCATGGAAGCCATGAAGACCACCTTAAGGTCATCAATAACATAATAGAGCTGACCGAACAGTATGACATTCCGATAGGCATCCTCGCTGATCTTCAAGGACCTAAATTAAGGGTCGGAGAAATTGAAAACGGCAGCCTGGAGCTCCTCAAAGGAGATGTGCTCACTTTCGTTCCTGAGCCATGCCTTGGCAACAGGGAAAAAATATATATGAGCTATGAAAGCTTTGCCGAAGATGTGAAAGTGGGAGAACGCGTACTTGTTGATGACGGAAAGCTGATTCTCGAAGTCATTGAGATAAAGGGGAAAGCGGTCAAACTGAAAGTCATCCATGGTAAAAATATCTCTTCAAAAAAGGGTGTCAATCTTCCGGAAACAAAAATTTCCCTTCCATGTCTGACGGAAAAAGATCTGAATGACCTTGAATTCATTCTGACACAACCCGTCAATTGGATAGCCCTGAGTTTTGTGCGTGAAGCAAGTGATATAGAAGAATTAAAAGCCCTTATAGACGAGCACAGTCATTATGCTAAGGTGATAGCCAAGGTTGAAAAGCCTGAAGCCGTTAAAAATATCAAGGCGATAGTCTCGGCAGCTGATGCTGTTATGGTGGCTCGGGGAGATTTGGGTGTTGAAGTTCCAATGGAAAAACTGCCCGCCATACAGAAAGACATTATCAAAAAGTGCCTTCAAAAATCAAAGCCTGTAATTGTAGCTACCCAGATGATGGAAAGTATGATTTCCAATCCTTCTCCTACACGTGCCGAAATAACAGATGTGGCCAATGCAGTACTTGATGGTGCAGATGCTGTTATGCTTAGCGGAGAAACCTCGGTAGGTGCTCACCCTGAACTCGTAGTTAAAGCTATGATTAAGATTATCGGGGAAGCAGAAAACCATTACGAGTTGATCGGGAAAAGGCCCAAACCACACAGACATTCTGTAACCTATTTTTCTGATACCATCTGTCTTAGCGCTGCAAAAATAGCTGAAGACATAAAAGCAAAAGCCATACTTGGTATAACAGTGGCAGGATATACTGCTTTCCGTGTTTCGTCATACAGGCCCAAAACGGATATTTACATTTTTTCCTCTGTCAGACCAATGCTCGGCACAATGAACCTTGTCTGGGGTGTAAAAGCTTTCTACTACGACAAATTTTCGAGTACAGACGAAACGATTGAGGACCTTTGTGAAATTTTAAAAGACAAAAAACTGTTAAAAGAAGGTGATGTGATCATCAATACCATGTCTATGCCGTTAAACAAGCGGTTTAGAACAAATACATTAAAGATTACAATCGTCTGATGAAAATATTCTACTTCATTGCGGTTTTGATTGTCAATTCAGCCATTTCACTATCCGGCCAGGCTGGAATGTATTCTGAATCGGATATAGAATTGCAGGATCTTTTTATAGAATCTCACCTCGAAAAACAGAAAGCTAACTACAATAAGCAAATAGAATTACTCAAAGAACTTGTCCGCAGAGACAGATCCGCTCATATAGCCTATTATGAAATGGCAAGAGCCTACTTTCAAATGGAAAACAGCGCATTGGCTGAAAGTATGCTTTCAAAAGCACTAAAAATAGACGCCTCCAATGAATGCTACCTTTCATTGATGGTAGAAGTACAGGAATCTCAAAAAAAATATGCAGCAGCTGTCGGCACAGCCACAACATTGGTGAAGAATTTTCCTGACAAGCAGGAATATCACTTCATGCTGGCTAAAAATCACCTTTCCAATGGTCAATCGGATGAGGCTATAAAGACACTATTGAATTTTCAGAATCTGACAGGCCTTACTGAAGAAATCTCAAAACGTATTTTCAGGATATATGATAGCAAAGGAAAAATAAGCGAGGCCATTTATACCCTGAAGGCACTATCTGAGAAATATCCCGGTAATACACGATTCCTGAGTAATTTGGCTGGCTACCTTCTCGAAAAGGGCAAGAAGTCAGAAGCTCTTAGGTATTATGAACGACTTTTACAGTTGGATCCTGATCACCCTGAAGCCAACCTCGTGATTGCCAGGGAAGAAGGCCCCTTAAATACTTCCCAGGGAGAGCTGTCAGCAATTGAAGCAATGATAGCTAATGAGAATATAAGCCTCGACGATATCATTAAAGAGCTCATGCCGTACATGTCAAATATGGACAGGGAAGGCGAACAGACTGAAAAGCTAAAAAATATAAGCCTCCAATTACTTGAAAAATATCCTTCAGAGGCTAAAACCCACGCGGTAAGAGCCGATATTCTATTTTATTCAGGAAGTATTTCTGACTCCGAACAGCTGTATCAAAAAGCCATAGAATTAGACAACAGCAAATACACGCTGTGGGACCAATGGCTAATCAATCTTTGGGAACTGGAGAATTACAATAAGATGATGCTAAAGAGTGAGGAAGCCATTGATTTTTTTCCAAATCAATTTTATGCCTGGTTCTACTACGCCTTGGCTCTCCAAATGATTGATAATACTGAAGATGCTCAGGAATATCTTTTTGAAGCAAAATTGATTGCTGGCAATAAGCAGAACTTTAAAAATGCATGTACCATTTTAGAAAGCTGGCTCGATCTGAAAACTATTGGATCTGCAGAAAGGCTGTCTGAGCTGTCAAGCCTTAATCTGAGTCAAGTCTACAGCCCGGTCCTTTTTGATCTGCTCGGAGAAATATATTATTCGGCAGGCGATGCCGGCAAATCAAAAATGTTCTGGAACAGGGCAGTTGAATTCGGAGCCGATGAAGAGCGCATCAACAGAAAACTCGGAAGCCTCAATTAAATGAGACAACCACTCTCCACATTACTGATACTTCTTTCTGTATTCTGCACTCTTTCATGTGCCAGTAAGAAATCGCTTACCAAAGCACCAATACATGAGGCTGAAGACTTAAGCAGCTTGATTTTAAATGATATTTTCAATGCAGAAAGACCCGAGTGGTTCGAAGGTAAAGCAAGGCTAAGTTTTAAAGAAAATGGAAAAACGGCTAAAGCCACTTTATATCTGAGACAAAAACACGACTCATTAAACTGGATGGTGTTTAAAAAGCTAAGTGTCGAGGCTGCCCGCAGTCTTATCACACAGGATTCCATGTGTATCATCTACCGCATGGAAAAAGCCTATGAATGCAGTAAACTGGATAGTCTAGGCCACATATTCGGATTTGAAGCCGAACTTGATTTTATCTCGGACATAAGTCTTGGCCGCCTGCCTGAGATCGATAGTTCCAAGCTATGGGAACAAGCAGATCGTGGGGACTATATGGCATTCAGAAGCATGCATAATGATATTGTTCTGGATTTCAACTACGATAAAAATACCGCCCTACTCAATTCTGGAAAATTCTATGATCGATTTGGTCGTACAGGAAGCTGGACATATTCAGATTATAGAATGATAAATGGTCTTGCCCTGCCCTTTCAAAGAGAATTTCATATTAACTTCGCAAACAGCGATTCCTTAAGCCTTGATATTGAATTTATTGAAATGGAAACGAATGTTCCGCGGGAGATACGATTCAGTATTCCAGGACATTACGAAAAAATAAAATGATCTTAAATTACATCTTCTGTATTGCTTTCATCTTGAATGCCTGTCTTTGTTTGGCTCAAAGCAATAATCTTGAAGCACTCTCATCAAAGGCAGATTCACTGGCCCAATTGCCATCACCTCAAATGACTCAGTTGAAGGAAGAACTCGAATTGAGACGAGCTATTTTAAATATATATAACACGCCGGAATACCGTTCTGCCCAAAAAGCAGAATTACCCGGTAAGTATGGCTCCACAGCCAAATTGGACTCATTGATAAAGCAAGCCTATAGCGAGTATCTTATCCATGAATTAAGTGAGGACGCGGCCAGTCATAAAATTCAATTATACGATTTGCTGAAAGTTAAAGAGAATTATATTTCAATTGAAGGTGAGGAAGAATTAAGTTCTGTAAAGACGGATAAGCCTGAACTCCAAAGCTTGATAGATAAGGAGGAACAACGAATTAAATCTTTAAACAAATCCATTCAAAAGCAATCAAACATCGCGAAGTCTCCAAAGCCACAAAAGCCGGCTAAAATTAATGCAGAAGTATTTAATCAAAGCAGCATTATAAAGCAGGTTATCACAGCGAATATTGAAAGTGGACATGCGTTTAATCCCAATACAACTATTGATAACAAAAGCTTTGAAGACAGAAAAGCTTTCATGCCCAGGCCTCTTGCTGAATCGAATATATCCAATCCTTACAATCCATCTGCACACAGTATAGAATTGAGCTCTGAAAAAAATACCGTTAGTGCAGTCTGTCAGGGTGAAGTTATATATGCCAAGCGCTTGGGAGGCTCTGATTATACACTCATCATAATGCATGACAACAATTACTTTACAGTGTTTTCTGGCTTGCAATCAGTGTATGTCGGATATGGGGATGTGGTTAATTATAAGCAAGCCATAGGTATTGTAAAAAAAGCAGGCGATTCGCGTTCCAGGCTGTCTTTCGGAGTCTGGAAAGGAACCAAAAGTCTTGATCCAATGAATTGGATCAAGAACGGATAAGCTGCACTTTGCGTTAAACCTTGTATACATAGGATTATGAGTAATCAGTGGAATATAGGAAATAAAGGCCCAAAGGGTCTGGCCAAAAAAATTGAAAAAGCCGTTTTGGTAGGTCTTGTAAGGTGGAATCAATCACCCAGCCAGGTAGAAGAATACCTTGACGAACTAGAGTTTTTAGCCAGTACAGCAGGTGCTCAAACGGAGGAAAAGTTTATTCAAAGACTCAAGCATCCTGATGTTACAACTTTTGTAGGGAGCGGGAAGGTCGGAGAAATCAAAGAATATGTTGACGAGCATGAAATCGACCTGGTCATATTTGATGATGACCTCAGTGCTAAACAAAACGCAACCCTGGAAAAAATGCTGAAGGTCAAAATCGTTGACCGAAGCTCACTCATCCTGGACATATTTGCAAGTCGTGCACAAACAGCTCAGGCCAAAACACAGGTTGAACTGGCACAGATGCAATACCTCTTGCCCAGGCTTAGAGGTTTATGGACTCACCTTGAAAGACAAAGAGGTGGTATAGGTATGCGCGGTCCCGGTGAGCAGGAAATTGAAACCGATAGACGTATTGTACGAGATAAGATATCCTTGCTACGGAAAAAACTGGATAAAATAGATAAGCAAAATCTTACTCAACGAAAAAACAGGGGGGAGCTCATTCGAGTTGCTCTCGTGGGTTACACCAATGTGGGTAAATCCACGCTGATGAATCTGCTGTCAAAATCGGAAGTATTTGCCGAAGACAAACTATTTGCCACCCTGGACACCACAGTAAGGAAAGTCGTTTGGGCAAAGATGCCATTCCTCTTATCTGATACCGTAGGATTTATTCGCAAATTGCCTCACCACCTTGTTGAAAGCTTCAAATCAACGCTTGATGAAGTGCGGGAAAGTGACATCCTCGTTCATGTGGTTGACTTTGGGCATCCTCAACATGAGGATCATATCAAAACAGTCCAGGAAACTCTGAAGGACCTGGAATGCCAGGACAAAAAGCACATTCTGGTTTTTAATAAATTAGACCTTTTCAAAAACAAGACCTTTGATGATTTACTGGACGATGAATCAAAAGATGAAATTATCGAAGAAGTCAAACAAAAGATTACAAGCAGCTACGACCACAAAGTCATTTTCATTTCCGCACGGGAAAAGGAAAATATCAATGAACTGAGAGAGGTACTTAGCACAATGATTACTGAAGAATACCAGTTAAGATATCCCTATCAGGTTAAGCACTGGTAACAAGAGGGTTATTCAGGTTCGAAACCAAGGATAATGTTGAATTGACCATAGCTTTCAAAGCCTGGTGCATTAGGGTCTTTGTCAAATCCCCAACCGTAGTCAAACCCAAGCAGTCCAAACATAGGAAGGAATACCCTGAGTCCAAACCCTGCTGAACGACGCATGTTGAAAGGATTGAAGTCCTTGAAGCTGGACCATGCATTACCACCTTGCACAAAACTGTGCACGTATATAGAAGAGTTCGGATTCAAAGAAAGCGGATAACGCAATTCCATTGTAAGCTTATTATAAACAGCTCCACCTCCGAGACCAACCTGGTTGGTCTGAATGTCTCTGACTTCATACCCTCGCATCGAAATGATATCTCGACCATTAATACCAACATTCTGATTTGAAAGACCGTCACCACCTAGTTCGAATCGTTCGAATGGTGATATTCCTATATCGTTATTGTAGGCTCCAAGAAAACCAAATTTAATATTGGTTGCCAACACAAATTTGCTGACCAGATTGTAATACCATTCAGCCTTGAATTGCCACTTATGATATTCAAGGAATTCAAAGCGCTGCGCCACCTCGACTTCTTCATACTCGCGATCAAAGTCTATGACAGCTCCCGGCCCACGCTCCAGTCTGAGTTCTTCAGCAATTTGAGCTCTGTCATCTTCTGTGAGCTGCCAGAAATTATCGCCTCTGAATAGCGAATATGGCGGTGTAAATTGTACAGAGAAGGTGACTCTGGAACCACTGCGAGGGAATATGGGCTCTGCAACTGAACTTCTTGACAAGTTAAGCGTCAAACTAAAGTTTTTAAAATTGCCCGTTCCTACAGCTGTTCCGTCAACAAAGAATCCACCATTCCTGTAGTCATTAAGATTGATGGTTTCCAAGGTTAATGTTCCACCAATTGAGAAAAAGTCATCCGGCCATTTCAGCTGGGTGCCCAGACCAATAAATCCTCTTGTAATCTTCAAAGATCCAAAATTGAAAAGTTCCTGGTCGAAGGCAGAGTGTACCGCACCAATAGTAAAAGAGGTAGGTCTCTTTCCACCAAGCCATGGCTCAGTAAATGACATATTGTAGGATCTGAAGAATCGACTGTTAGATTGTGCTCTTATACTTAACTTCTGTCCATCACCTTGTGGCAAAGGACTCCAGGTTGATTTATCTCTAATGTTTCTAATAGAAAAATTATTGAATACCACACCGAGGGTACCTATCAATCCACTTAATTGACCACCATAACCGGCAGAGAGTTCAAGCTGATCCGATGGCCGCTCTTCCACAACATAATTGACCTCTACCGTACCATTTTGCTGGTTTACCGGCGTCTGGATATCCATTGTCTCCGGGTTGAAATACCCGAGGTTTGTAACTGCTCTTTGCGAGCGAATAATGTTGGAACGGCTAAATTTATCGCCGGGCTTGGTTCTTAATTCGCGCCGAATAACATGCTCATGCGTTCTGTCATTACCACTGATGCCGACACTTGATATAGTAGCTTGGGCCCCTTCAAAAATCTGCATCTCCATGTCGATAGAGTCATTGACAACTGCTATTTCCACAGGGTCAATATTAAAAAACAGGTATCCGTCATCGAGATACAGGGAAGAGATATCCCGTCCATCAATGCTGAACGAGAGCCTTTTTTCCAGCAACTCCGGATCGTAGACTGCTCCTTTTTCAATTCCCAGAACATTGGTCAATTGTTCGTCGGTATATTTTGAATTACCCTTCCAGGTGATATTTCTGAAATAATACTGGTCTCCCTCATTAATCTTTATCTCCATGTAAAGTTCGCCGGTAACAGATCGCCAGATTGTATCGTATACAATACTTGCGTCACGGTAGCCGTTTTTATTGTACATTGTGATGATGGCATCCTTGTCCTCTTTGTAATCCTCTTTGACAAGCTTGGATTTTTTCAAAAGGGTACCCTTCACTTTTGTGCCTTTCATCTTCTTCTTGATCTTGGCATCCGAGTACACAGAATTCCCAAGAATGGTGATGTTAGCTATCTTGACTTTCTCGCCTTTATCCACCTTGAATACCAAGCGTACAGAATTGGGTTTGAGATCATCATCAATTTCCTCAATATCAACTTGTGCTTCGAGGTATCCTTTATCTACATAATGATCAACAAGCTTTGAGGTGCACAGGTCCTTAAGGTCTTGCGTTACGATGGAGCCCTTGGTCATGGTTTCATCGATAATATCCGTCAGCGAGCTGTGCTTGCTTTTCTTTTCACCTTCAATACTATACCGAGAAAGAGTTGGCCTTTCAACCAGGACAATTTTCAGAAAGATCAGATCGCCCTCTATTTTTTCTGCATATATCTCAACATCCTCAAAAAGTCTGAGTCTTAAGAGGGCTTTGACAGCATTAGGTATATCATCGCCAGGTATGGTAATCTGTTCTCCTTCACGAAAACCGGCAATGGATTTTATCGCATTCCTGTCCCTGTTCACAGCTCCTTCAATCTTGATTTCAGAAATATTGTATTTCCTCCGCTTTGAAAAGTCGTAGGTCTGGTACAAACTGTCCTGTACCTGTGCTTGCAATGGCAAGGCAAAAGAAGCCAGCAGCATAAAGATTGATAGCTGAAAAAAGAGTTTTGTGGTGGAATCTTTGATAAAAATCCTGTTTTATATAACAAATGCGCCTATACTATGGCTATAAAGGTCATTATAAAGGAATGCAAAAGTAAAATTCTTATTGGTTGTTTTGCAATGCTTTAACGAATCTTTAATGGAAATATGCGCTATTTCACCGAGACTGAATAATGAATAGTGGGGCTTGTCATGATTTACCGCCAATCTGTTCCGAAATCTTGCCAAATCGGCGCTCCCGACCCTGGTAATCAATAAGGGCTTGATAAAAGTGCTCTCTTCGGAAATCAGGCCAGAAAACCTCGCTGAAATATAATTCTGCATAAGCCAGCTGCCACAATAGATAATTGCTGATACGCTTTTCTCCAGACGTACGAACCATTAACTCCGGATCAGGAATGCCGGATGTTGAAAGATGTTCAGAAACATCTGTTTCATCAATATCATTTGGATCTATCACGCCAGCTTTTGATTTTGCAGCCAGCGTTTTAACCATTTCAGTGATCTCCCAACGCGCACTGTAGTTGAGTGCAAGGATGAGAGTCATCCTTTTATTGTTTTTCGTGTTTTCTATTCCTTCTTCCAGTGCCTTCGCTGTTTTGACAGGCAGCTCAGATATATCCCCAATTGCTTCCAGACGTATATCATTATCGTTGAGCGTCGACATTTCCTTCCTGACAGTCTCGATGAGAAGCCCCATTAAAGCATTGACTTCCAGCTTTGGTCGCCTCCAGTTTTCCGTCGAAAAAGCATAAAGGGTCAAATACTCCACACCCAGCTCAGCCGCTGCCTCAGTAACTTCGCGAACAGCCTTTACGCCATTCTGATGACCAAAAACCCTTGGTTTACCATGAGCTTTGGCCCACCTTCCATTCCCATCCATTATGATAGCAACATGCCTGGGCAAGCGACTCAAATCAATTCTGTTCTTTAAATCCGACATCCATTTACGCTTGATGGGCTCAATTTACAATATCTGTCTAAAAATAGGACTTATTCAGCGATGATATGTATCCTGAGGAACTATGTGTTCGATGAATCAGCTTTTAAGGCAGACAGAAATCATATACATCATCTACTGTTTGATATTGCTATAAGCCAGATGCAAAGAACGACCGTCTTGATAGCCGTCAAGCTTTTGTTTATAATTTTAGTGTAGCAATTACAGGGGATTGGCACATTAAGGCTGTTTCTGTTGTTCGTTTTCTCTATTCTAACCGCCATCATTTATTATATTAGATCGCAAAGCAAGAGCAGCAGTAAAAGCAGCTGGATTCAAAATTCGTATTAATGTATTTTTTACTTGTTTTCTTAGGTGGAGGCTTGGGAGCTATAAGCCGGTATGGCATAAGCTTATTATTTGTGGAAAGCACAAAATTGTATCCCTGGTCTACTTTCATAGCCAATACAATCAGTTGTCTGGCTCTTGGCCTTTTGCTGGGTTATTATCTTCAAAAAGGCATGGACCAAAAGATGAGTCTGTTCTTCATAACAGGGTTTTGCGGGGGATTCAGCACTTTCTCGAGCTTCACTTACGACAGCTTTAAACTTATTCAGGATGGGCAAGTATCCATGGCCGTCACTTACATTGCTGCCTCAGTATTATTGTGTTTGCTTTGCCTCTTGATTGGAATAAAGCTATATACAGGCCTTAATTCATAATATAATTTGTCATTTGATATATTAATTTATATTTAATTCTGCGCTTAATTGTGTTTACAAATTTTATGGAATAACATTAGTTTAAAAGCAGGGTAAATAAAAAATCTTAAAATGTTAAATGAACAAGTCAGATACATAATGACCAAGAATGTGGTCACGGTATCACCAAATGAAACACTGGAAAATATTACTAAATTGATGAATAAGAGGAAGCTACAGCAAATCCCGGTTGTAGAAAATGACCAGTTTAAGGGACTTGTTACAAGCTTTGACCTCTGGAGAGTTGGTGACTTCAAAAACATAAAAGTAGAAGACATCATGATCAGAAAGGTCATTAAAATCACACCTATTGACAAAGTAGGCACAGCAGCAGAATTGTTTATGGACAAACGTTTCAAAGCATTACCCGTTGTCAACCTGAGGAATGAACTTAAGGGGCTCGTAACTGCCTTTGATGTAATAAAGCACGTTATGCAAAAGGAATATAAACCCAAGCATATGCTTTATCCTGAAGTATTTGAACAGGATTAATGTATTCGGTTACTAAGATCAGGCCTTGCTGACATTTATATTTAACTGGATCTCACCCGGTAGTTCAACGGTATGGCTGTTAGTGAAGTCCTCACTCAATGTGATTTCTTCGGCGAGAACTTCCGTCTTGATGTAATCTTGATAATCCTGTACAGCTTTTATTATGACTTCGTGACGATCGGCCGTGATCATAATTTTATCTGTAACTTCAAGATCCATATCCCTTCGGATACCCTGTATCCTGTTAATCAGTTCCCTGGCCATACCCTCTGCTTTCAACTCTTCTGTCATATGAATATCGAGAGCCACCGTAACATCACCATCCTGGGCAACCTGCCAGCCTGGAATTTCCTCGGCAGAAATTTCGAAGTCAACCAACGCCAAATCAAAGGATTCACCGGATAGATCTAATGTGTATACGCCGGTTTTCTCAACTGCCGCAATATCTTCCTGGCTGAATCCAGCTATCTTGGAAGAAGCCTCTTTCATATGCTTGCCGAGTCTCTTGCCCAAGGTCTTGAAGTTGGGCTTGATTTTTTTCTTGATAATTCCAGAAGCATCCTTTATATACTCTATTTCCTTTACGTTAACCTCATGCAGAATAAGGTCTTCCACAGCTTTAACCTGGTCTTCAAACTTATCATCAAGAATAGGAAGCAGGATTTTTGTCAGTGGCTGGCGCACCCTGATTTTTTCCTTCTTCCTTAGCGACAGGACAAGGGAAGAAATCCTTTGAGCATAATCCATACGCTGCTCAAGGTCTTTATCAATATATTCATGCTCTGCATCAGGAAAGTGTGCAAGGTGTACAGAAATATGATTTTCCTTGGCGGAAACATCATTGAGGTTTCGATACAACCAGTCTGCAAAGAAAGGAGCAATTGGCGCCATCAATTTAGAGACAACCAAAAGACAATCATATAATGTCTGATAGGCTGCAATCTTATCGCTTGAATAATCGGATTTCCAGAATCGCCGCCTGTTAAGCCTCACATACCAGTTACTCAATTGTGATTCGACAAAGTTCTGTATCTTCCTTGCCGCCCTTGTGGGTTCATAATCCTTATAATCTGCCTCTACATCTTTTGTGAGACTGTTCAATAATGATATAATCCATCTGTCGATTTCTGAGCGGTCAGAGAGTGGTATTTTCTCTTCTTTATATTCAAATCCATCAATATTGGCGTACAGCGCAAAGAAGGAATAACTGTTGTAAAGCGTACCAAAAAACTTCCGCTTCACTTCATCGATGCCATCCAGGTCAAATTTCAGGTTATCCCATGGATTGGCATTGGACATCATATACCATCTCGTGGCATCAGCCCCATAATTATTGATCGTGTCAAAAGGATCGATAGCGTTACCAAGCCTTTTTGACATCTTCTGGCCATTTTTATCCAGGACCAATCCGTTAGAAACGACATTCTTGAAAGCCACACTATCAAAGACCATTGTGGCTATAGCATGCAATGTATAGAACCAGCCCCTTGTCTGGTCAACACCCTCAGCAATGAAGTCCGCAGGGAAGTTATTCCTGAAGACTTCCTCATTTTCAAATGGATAATGCCATTGCGCATAAGGCATCGACCCTGAATCAAACCAGACATCGATCAGGTCGGCCTCGCGAATCATTTGTTTTCCTGATTCAGAGACGAGAGTTACTCGATCGATATACGGTTTGTGTAAATCGGAAGGCACTTCCTGGTCAAGAACAAGCTCACGATTAGCTTTTTCAATTTCTTGTTCTAATTGTTCTATCGAACCAATACATTTAGCTTCTGAACCATCTTCAGTTCTCCAGATAGGAAGAGGTATACCCCAGAATCTGGATCTGGACAAGTTCCAGTCCAGCAAATTTTCAAGCCACACCTGGAATCTGCCAGTGCCGGTATGAGAAGGCTTCCAATTGATACTCTTATTGAGTTCCGCCATACGTTCCCTCATGGCAGAAGCCCTTATAAACCAACTATCTAAAGGGTAGTAAAGCACAGGCTTGTCTGTCCTCCAGCAATGGGGATAGCTGTGCACATATTTTTCAACTTTAAATGCCTTGTTTTCCTTTTTCAGCTTGACTGCAATTTTGAGGTCCGTAGACTCAAATTCCTCTTTCTGGCGTATTTCATCATCATAAAACTCCTCCCTGACATAGAGACCTCCAAATTCACCCATCTCCTCCACAAATCTTCCTTGCTTGTCAACCAATGGCTCCCAGATCTTCCCTCTTTTTACAAGTATCGAAGGCACATTATTAGCCTGACAAACACGGTAATCATCGCTACCAAATACCGAGGCTGTATGCACTATACCCGTACCATCTTCGGTTGATACAAAATCACCCAGGATAGCCCTGAACGCATCCCCTTCTTCCGGCTGAACATACGGCATCAGTTGTTCGTAATGTATACCTTCCAATAAGGAGCCTTTATGCGTTTGTACAACGCTGTACGGAATAAGTTTATCGCCAGCTTTATAGTCTTCAAGGGACAATTCAGCTGCTTCCTGTTTAAAATATTTAGGGACAAGGTCCTTAGCCAGAATAACAGATACCGCCTCGTGGGTATAGGGATTAAAGGTGTCAATTAATACATAATCTATATTGGCTCCCAACGCTACGGCACAGTTGGATGGCAATGTCCATGGCGTTGTCGTCCAGGCAAGAAAATATACATCGTTATTATGTCCTTCATACAGAAACTCAGACTTCTCATCACGAACCAGTTTAAATTGGGCTGTTACAGATAAATCCTTGACGTCCTTGTAGGTTCCGGGCAGGTTCAGCTCATGTGAACTCAAGCCTGTTCCTGCCGCCGGAGAATATGGCTGTACGGTGTATCCTTTGTACAAGAGGTCTTTATCGTAAAGCTTTCTCAGCAGCCACCAGACAGTTTCTATATAATTATTTTCAAAGGTTATATATGGATTATCAAGGTCAACCCAATAACCCATTTTTCGGGTGATGTCATCCCACTGATCCTTGAATCGCATGACTGTTGTTCGGCATGCCTGGTTGTATTCTTCAACGGTTATCTTATCGCCAATGTCTTCTTTTGTAATACCGAGTTCCTTTTCAACGCTCAGCTCTATAGGCAAGCCATGAGTATCCCAGCCTCCTTTCCGCTCAACACGCTGACCTTGCATGGTATGAAACCTGCAAAAAAGGTCCTTCACAGTTCTGGCCATCACGTGATGAATGCCCGGTTTTCCATTCGCAGACGGTGGGCCTTCATAAAATACGAAGCCGTTGTCTTCAGATCTTTCCGATACTGATTTTTCGAATACTTTATTATCCTCCCAGAATGCCAGTATTTCACTGTCAATATCCGGAAGATTCAAAGATTTGGTCTCCCTGTACTTAGCCATAAAAGTTCCTTGATTTATTCTATTTTTTCAATCCTATTTCTCTCAACCTCTCATCCAGGTATTCACCTGCTGTAATATCCGCATAATGCTTAGGTCTTTCTTCATTTATACAGAAATCAAGACAATTCAATGGCATTTCACTTTTCGGATGCAGGAAAAAAGGAATACTCAGTCGCGGCAAATGCCACATTTCCCGGGGCGGATTGACCACTCTGTGCGTTGTAGATTTTAGATAATTATTGGTAAGTCTTTGAAGCATATCACCTACATTGATAACGATTTCATTTTCCTCAGGGATAATATCAAGCCACTCGCCTTCTGCATTAAATATTTGAAGGCCACCAGCGGATGCCCCGAAAAGTAATGTTATGAGATTTATGTCTTCATGCTGCTCTGCCCGGATAGCAGATTCAGGTTCACTTGTTATGGGCGGATAGTGAATAGACCTCAATATACTGTTGCCTTTCACAATATGTTGATCAAAGTAGTCCTCAGGCAACTCAAGATAAAGAGCTATGGCACGCAGTAATTCTGCTCCTGATTTTTCGAATGTCTTGTAAAGCTGTTTCCCCAACTCACTGAATTCCCTTAGCTCCTCTACCATAACGTTGTCGGGATACTCTGATTTAAGGGGATCATCCTTATCGACAAACTGCCCAATCTGAAAGAACTCTTTCAAATCAGCTACCTGTGATTGTTTGGCATGTTCCTTTCCAAATGAGGTATATCCTCTTTGGCCGGCAAGACCTTCGATTTCATACTTTCGCTTTGTGCCAACAGGCAAGCTGAAGAACTTTTTTGAAGCATTATAAAAATCCTCGACAAGGCTGTCGGGAATACCATGGTTGACCACACCAACAAAACCATATTCATGAAAAGCATTTCCTAAGGCCTTTATGAATTCAGCTCTCTGTGAATCATCTCCTTTAGTAAACTTTGAAAGGTCGACTAAAGGTATACTGCGATTACTCATGATTCCAAAGTTTTGACGTGCAAAGATAACTATTTTATCGCCGTCTTGGTTTGTATTTGGCCATTTCCATAATTTTCTGGGAATCTGATTCCTCAAGCAAGGCCGGAATGTCCATTTCAGGGTTTTCAGACATGAATTTTTCAACTATCTGCAATCCGATATAAGATCCTGTGCGGCCTGGCGCCTCCGGTGGCATACCTGGCGAATGAGGACTCGGATTGACAAACTTGTCTATTTTGAGATGATTCGTTTCATATATCATATCCTCTTCAAGGAAATAGCTCCATATTTCCAATTCATTCGTTCGCAACCACTCAAGCTGATCCATAGAAAATTCCAGAACTACTGTATCATGACACATAGGTAACATACGACGAAGACAATACAATTTCTTGCCCTCTTGAATGGCCAGGTCAATAAACCTTCTGCCATTGCTGTTCCCCATAAGGTCATCAAGAATCATGGCCAGGGACTTCCTTACAATATGGTCCCTGTTATAGCTCCTTGTCAGGTAATCTGAAAAGGCTGGATTTTGTGGATCCAGGTGTTTGTAATCAAAGTCATCACCCAGGAAAAGATCCAGGCCTATGCCTATGCCATCCTTGTATAAATCAGAAAACAGTATAGTCTGGTAGGCAAATTCAGTTTGCATGAAATACACATTAGGAATAGAATAGCCTGGAAAATAATATTTCAAATATTTGAAGGCTTCCCTGAAGTCTTCTTCAACCGATGTCAAATCCGGATATATATCATCTATGGTATCCTGCAGTCGCCTAATTTCTTCTGCTTGCAAAAATTGTCCAATCCTGTTATAAAAGCTGTCCTGATTTTCTGCTGGAATAGCCAACAATCTCTTGAAATATAAATCTGTGAAATTCGGAATGCTTGTAAGGTTTTTCATATAGTCCTTTTGGACCATTTCAGAATTCATACTGGCCACAATGCGATCATACCTGTAAAACTCAATGGAATCTGTTATCACGCCTGACACATCGGGATAGTGAATGGGGCCATCATCCTGAGAACAGGATTGCAAGAAGATCGTCGCAATAAATATCAGACCCATTAATCCTGTAACCGTCTTTAAAATTACTCTTAATGATTGTATTATCATTTCTTGTATAAATGTTTATTAATTGTGCTTAATCGCCCTTGTATGATAATCTTCTTTGAGGATACTGTATTTCCATTCATCAAGTAGCTCCTCATTTTTCCAGGCTGATTTACATGCGACACCTTCAAAAACAAAAGCATTCTTTTCGAGAACTCTTCTGGTAGCTGAATTATTTTCCAGTACACTGGCAAATATTCTGACAATCCCTTCCAAAGAAAAACCAAATTCCAGATCTTGCGATTATTGGCCATCGAAGCAAGGGCCTCTCTGTCATTGATGGTTAATTTCCTGATTTGAATTGCCATATCTGATTTTTAGGAAAGATATTTACCCACAATAGGCATCCTTCTACCCATACCGAAAGCTTTATGAGATACCCTTAAGACAGGTGCGGTCTGGTGCCTTTTGAATTCATTGATATTGACCAAGCGCAATATTCGGCGTACCAGTTTTTCATCATACCCCATTTCAATGATTTCCCTGGGCCCTTTCCTGTTCTCTATATACTCAAAAAGGACCTTATCAAGCATATCATAATCAGGAAGGCTATCTGAGTCCTTTTGATTAGGCCTGAGTTCAGCGCTGGGAGCTTTTGTAATTGTGTTGACAGGAATGACTTCTGCATCCCTATTGATATATTCGGCCAAAGCATAAACCTGGGTTTTGTAAACATCTCCCAGTACCGACAGGCCGCCGGCAAGGTCTCCATACAGGGTGCCATACCCTACCGCCATTTCACTTTTATTGGTCGTGTTGAGTAGTATGTGACCAAACTTATTCGAAAATGACATTAATAAAGTCCCTCTTATCCGTGCCTGTATGTTCTCTTCTGCAAGGTTGAATGGATGACCTTCAAAGTGAGGCTCCAGCCTAGCCATGAAGGAACCATAGATGTCCTCGATTAGAATGATTTCATAGCTAATACCCAGATTGCGGGCAAGTTGCTCTGCATCTTCTACAGAATGGTTCGAAGAAAACTGGGAAGGCATCAAAAGGCCTTTTACATTTTCTGGTCCTAATGCTCTGGCAGCCAATACTGCGGCTACAGCCGAATCTATTCCCCCAGATAAACCAAGTATTGCCTTTTTAAAACCGAGTTTGCCGAAGTAATCTTTTATCCCGCAAAGCAATCCATCATGTATTTCAAGGATGTCATCTTTAGGTTGAACATCCGATTGGCCGCCTCGAATCACTTCATCGAGTTCAAAAAATTCAAGGCATTCCTTGAAGTACGGCATCTCCCTGAAAATTTCTCCATCGGGTGACATAACCGCTGACCCCCCGTCAAAGACTATTTCTGTTTGAGAACCTACATTATTGCTGTAAAAAAGAGGCAGTTTATACCTTTCAACATTAGCCTTCAAAACCTTCAAGCGTTCTTCGGCATGACTGTAGGCAAAGGGCGAAGCCGATACATTCAGGATAAAATCAGGATGGTGTGGAACCATGATATCCAATGGGCAAATACGATACAATGGATTCTCATTGCCTATATTCCAAATATCCTCACATATTGTCAGTGCGATACGCTTGCCTTTATACTCAAAGACATTGTGCTCGGTAGCGGGTTCAAAATATCGGTACTCGTCAAAAATATCATAGGTGGGAAGCAGGGTTTTATGCTGTACATGAATGATTTCTTTGTCCGCAATGAAAAATGCAGCATTGAAAAGGTCTTTGCCTTCCGGGTCCGGATTCACTACCGGTGCCCCAAATACAACAGCGATCCCCTCAGTGGCATCACGGATGACCTCTATACTGTGGCTGCACCGTGCAATAAAGTCGTTGAACTCAAGAAAATCTCTCGGTGGATAGCCGCACACCGCCAACTCACCAAATAAGACAATATCGGCACCACCACCCCTCGCTTTACCAATGTAATCAAGGATTTTATTGACGTTTCCATCAAAATCTCCAATCAGATAATTCAGCTGTGCCAGGGCAATTTTCATATCACTTCGTTTTCAAGGGCAAAAGTAAGTTATTAAAGCATGATATCTTTAATGTAAGCTTATTACTCTAATATGTATATCCCGAAAATGTTCTATAGATATTTTCTTTAATATCACGAGTCCCCTGAGAGGTTTCTTGATTGATTTTTCTATCTTCACGCCTGATGAGTTTTGTAGTATCAGCCCGAAAATACAGACCCCAGAATTTCGACGAATTAGTCGGACAGGATCATATTGCGCAAACACTAAAGAATGCGATAAAAAATGATCAGCTGGCACATGCCTTTTTGTTTTCCGGTCCCAGGGGGGTAGGAAAAACAACGAGTGCCCGTATCCTTGCCAAAGTCCTGAATTGCGAAAACCTACAAGAAGGATACAAGGCATGCAATACCTGCTCATCGTGTAAGTCTTTTATGGAAAATGCCTCATTCAATATTTTTGAACTTGATGCGGCTTCCAACAACAGTGTGGAACACATTAGGGCCCTCAATGAGCAGGTCCGTTTTCAACCTCAGCAAGGATCCTACAAAATTTATATCATCGACGAGGTGCATATGCTTTCTCAGGCAGCATTCAATGCATTTTTGAAAACGCTTGAAGAACCTCCTTCTTATGCCAAGTTTATCCTGGCTACCACTGAAAAGCACAAGATTATCCCTACCATTCTATCGCGCTGTCAGATTTTTGATTTTCGCAGGATTCAATTGAAAGATATAGTCGCTCAGCTGAAAAAGATATCCGGTGAAGAAGGAAGAAACATAGATGAAGAGGCATTGCATCTTATCGCTCAGAAATCAGATGGCGCCCTACGGGATGCTTTGTCAATCTTTGACAAGGTCATCAGCTCTGTTGATGGCGACATAAGCTATAAAGAAGTCGCTGACAATCTTAATATTCTCGACTATGATTATTTTTTCAGGATCGTTGATTCAGCTATCAAAGAGGATTTGCCTGCCCTCATGTTGACTCTAGACGAGATTTTCAAATACGGTTTTGAACCGGAACAATTAACCCTGGGCATGATGGAGCACTTGCGACAGCTTCTTTTGGTCAAAGACCTGAAAACAGCAAGTCTTGTAGAAACCGGAAACAGCCTTAAGACACGCTATGAAAATCAGGCGGCCTTATGTTCCGGCTCCTTTATACTCAGCGCGCTATCGGTTTTGAATCAATGTGATATTGATCTGGTCCGGTCCCAAAATAAAAGACTCTCTGTAGAAATTGCTTTCAGCAAAGTCGCATTCCTCAACCGGATTGTTGATAAAAAAAAACTCTTTGACGAAGAGCCCACAACTCTGAAGAAAGAAAATCCTCCACAAAAGGAAACAAGGACAGAAAAAGAGATTCATCCGTCAGAAGTGATGGATCTGACCGAAGAGAAAAGCCCAAAGCCTGAAAATTCAGACTCCAATGAAACAATATCTGAAACTAAGCCTGTTGGCAAACCAGCCAAACCAAAATCCAAAGCACGGATAACTTCTATTTCAAGCGATGTAAGCGTACTTCTCAATGATATCAAAGCAAAGGATTTGAAATCCAGGGAAGATGCCTTGGATTTAAACGCCGATAACCTCAGGAAAATATTCGATGATTACCGGGAAAACGTGGAATCAAAAGCTATCCAGACAGCGCTTGAGTATACCGCATTTGAGATTGAAAAAGACGTAATACGAATCCTGACACCTACACAAATTTATATTGACTACATACGTCAGGAGTTGAGATTGGTTACGCTATTGCATGACAGCTTTAAAACAAATGACTTTAAAATTAGCTTTGAAGTCCGCGAGGAGACTTTCCCCAATTATACACCCCCCAAAAAGCCCAAGCACCTAACAACAAAAGAAAAGTATGATCTGTTTTTAAATATTAACCCTAAGTTTGAACAACTCGTCGATGAGTTCAAGATGAAGCTCAATAATTGACATTATTTCATCAAGACCTTGCGCTATGAACGATAAAGCCATTTGGTACCTGGAAAATATAGACGTGGGTGGCATATTATGCCCCCAGAAGATGGAAAACCAGGTCAAAGACCATCAGGTAAAAACCATAAAAAAGGAAGAGTACGTTTACATGCCTGACCAGGACAGTGACAAGATTTACTTCATCAATTCAGGCAGAGTAAAAATTGGTTCCTACGGGGAAAATGGCAAAGAAATCACCAAAGCAATTATTGGGAAAGGTGAAGTATTTGGAGAGTTGGCCATACTAGGTGAACCCAAAAGACGGGATTTTGCTGTGGCTCTCGAAGATACCGATGTGTGTGTGATTCCTTCTTCACAAATGAAAGAACTCATAAAGGATCACAGTTCTCTGAGCATGTTTTTTATGAAAATGATGGGATCAAAAGTCATAGAAATGGAAAACAGGCTTGAATCACTCGTTTTCAAAGACTCTCGAAGCAGGATCATTGAATACCTGGTTGAACAGGTGCGCAAAAAAGGTCAGCGCGTTGGATACGAATGGGTAGTAAGACACTTCATTACACACCAGGAAATCGCCAACCTTACAGCGACGTCCAGACAAACGGTGACCACTGTTTTGAATGAATTGCGCAACGACAATGTTATAACTTTCAACCGGAAAAGATTGCTCGTGCGCGACATTGATAAACTCAAAAGTGAAATAAAATAAGGGGTGTATAAGAATTTGATAAAGCCATTCCTTTTTCTTCTTGATCCGGAGAAAGCACATCACTTTAGCGTAAGTTCTTTCAGGGTCATATTGAAAATTCCCATTCTTGCCCAGATCGTAAAAGCCATGTTGGCTTACGAACACCCTAAACTTGAAAAAGAACTGTGGGGTATTCGCTTTCCCAATCCGATTGGTCTTGCGGCTGGATTTGATAAGGACGGAAAATATTTTAATACCATGGCTTCTTTGGGTTTTGGATTCATAGAAATTGGTACCGTAACGCCAAAGCCACAGGATGGTAACCCGAAAAAAAGGCTTTTCAGGTTACCCGCCGACTCCGCCCTCATCAATAGAATGGGCTTTAATAATGAAGGTGTCGATACCATGGTAAAACGGCTCAAATCGGTCGACAGAAAACAGCTCATTGTTGGAGGCAATATTGGAAAAAACAAGGTGACTCCCAATGAAAATGCAACTGAGGATTATGTGTATGCTTTTGAAGCCTTGTATCCTCATGTAGATTATTTCGTGGTTAATGTCAGTTCTCCGAATACCCCAGGCCTTAGAGAGCTTCAGGACAAGGAACCTTTAACCAAGCTTTTGCAAACCCTGATGACGCTAAGAGATAAAAAATCTCAATGGAAACCTGTATGTCTCAAAATTGCTCCAGATTTGAGCGACCAGCAACTTGAAGACATCTTTGATATCATACGGGCTGTGAAACTGGACGGGATTATCGCTACGAATACTACAATTGACAGGACGGGATTACAAACATCAGATCAGAAGCTTGCTGAAATCGGTGCCGGTGGACTCAGCGGTGCTCCCCTAAGCAATGTTTCAAGTGAGGTGGTCAGAAAAATACGATCCAACAATAAAGAGATTCCCATAATAGGCGTAGGTGGTATATCAAGTCCTGAAGACGCTTACAAAATGCTTAATGCCGGAGCAGATCTAATCCAAATTTATACCGGGCTTGTATACCAGGGACCCGCCTTTGTCAAAAACATCAAAAAGTATATTGTGCGTAAAGCATAAATATTTTGGGTATTTTTTAGATACCATTTTTTGACCCATTATAGGAATAAACTATTTGACTGATTTAAAAATCACTTTTAATCAGTGTGTTACGAATACATTTTTTCTTACATAAATCAACTACCCTAAAATCACTATTATTTCACAGTAAATATCATATAATGATTTTTTGCTATGGTATTCTTTTTGGCATAGAGTGGCATGAAAGCTTAATAAACTCAGTTAAGCCTTTAATTAATAACCAAAACCCTATGCGTGTTATGATGCAGAAAGATGACCAGAATATCTATGCTGATTTTAGATTCTGGCTTGTAGTAATCTTTACGCTCATGCTTTTGAGTTTTCTGATTATGAGCTATCCAGGCTAATGGTGTAGATGGAACACCTTATAAAACAGTCATGTTGCCCTTTGCAATATGACTGTTTTAATTTTTATGCTTTTGGATTTTCAAACTCATATCAAGAGAACCCGCAGAATGTGTTAGGGCACCTACAGAAATGAAGTCGACACCTGTCTCGGCATAAGCCCTCAGGTTTTCATAGCTAATGCCACCGCTGGCTTCAGATTCAAACCTGCCGTTAATCAGCGATACTGCTTCTTTCAGCTGAGGGACCTCGAAATTATCCAGCATAATACGCCGGATTCCACCTTCATGCATCGCTTCCTCTAGCTCACCCATGTCTCTCACTTCAACGGTCACGTCCAGATTTTTGGAAGTAGCTTCGAGGTAACTTTTAACTTTTTGTATAGCTGCTGTTACGCCACCACTGGCTTCTACGTGATTGTCCTTGATCATAATCCAGTCATACAAGCCATCCCGATAGTTGCTGCAGCCACCTACGCGTACCGCCCACTTTTCAAGAAAGCGCATGAGGGGCGTTGTCTTCCTCGTATCAAGAATAGTGACTGGCAAGTCCTCGACCAGCTTTGCATATTTTCGACTCATAGATGATACACCACTCAGTCTTTGCATGGTATTTAAAACCAGTCGTTCTGCCTTCAGAAAGGCATGGGTGCCGCACTCGATTTCGAATGCCACATCACCAGGCGATACATCCTGGCCATCCTCCATGAGCCTGATGAAATCACTGGAACCATCCAGCCGCTTAAAGACGTATTCGGCAAAGCTGATACCTGCGATAACGCCGGTATCCTTGACAATCAGCCTGGCCCTATCCCGACTGTCTTTATCTATGCAGGCAAGAGAGGTATGATCCCCATCCTTGACATCTTCCCTCAAAGCAGCATCGATAAATGCCTCAAGCAGTGATTTTTTAATTCCTTCCACTATATCAGAATATTATTATTATGAATGAAGAGATGCAATCTCGTCTATCCTGTAAAAATATAAGCTTGATTAGATTTTAATCATTCTTAAGAAGAATTGCTGTCATTTTACGAAAACTGTCCGCTCATCACGTGTACGATCGAAAATATCATTACTGCCGTTCTCAAGCCTTAATACACCCCGCGGACATACAGCCGCACATACACCACAACCTACACATGATGCCCTGACTATATTCTGTCCTTTCTGTGCATATGATCTTACATCAATACCCATCTCGCAATAGGTAGAGCAGTTCCCACAGGAGATACATTGTCCTCCATTAGTTGTAATCCGGAACCTGGAAAATAGTTTTTGCTGGACACCCAAAATAGCTGCCATCGGACAGCCAAAGCGACACCATACACGATTGCCCATCAGTGGATAAAAGCCTACGCCGATTACCCCGGAAAAAGCAGCACCTATAAGGAAACCGTAAGTACTTCTCAAACTATAAAAATCTATAAACAAAGCATTCCCGCTGCCTGTAAAGTATGCGATACAACTCAGCATCAATACAATAAGCATGAAGCCTGTAAATATACGGAGTGCGGTCTTGTCAATCGATTCTTTAAACGGCTTATACAACCACTGGGCCACAACAAGAATGATAATTATACCTGCGAGGATTAGAATAAAGCTTCCCTTATTCAGCCAGTAGCCGTCCGGATTATTATGAAAAAAGCTGAAGATCACACCGGCCGTCATGGCAAATGAAAAAAGAAGAACACTGTGAATCAGCCACCGCTCGATTTGCCAGGCCTTTAGAGATTTATCGGATAGATGTCGAAAAGAGTCCCCTGCCGTTTCAGCCAACCCGCCACAGCCACAGACCCAGCTGCAATACCACCTCTTTCCATATAAGTAGGTCAATATGGGTGATATTATAAAAATCATGGCGACCCCAAGTAGCAGCATAAATAATCCCAAATTACCCGAACTCAAAAGAGCCTTGATATTCCACTCATCGAAAAAGTAGTAATTGAGTGGCCATACATTCTTCATATCGTTATAGGGGTAATTAAGTTTTTGGAGAAACTCAGGAAGGAGAAAAGCAAAACCGAGTTGAAAAAACATGATACTGAATGTCCTGATCACATGATATCTATTATGTCGATACTTCCAAATGAATCGGATCCCAAATAAGAGGATGGCCAGCGTATACAAGCTGCCATAGACAAACCATTGACTGGCCGGCTGTGATTTCAAAACCTGAGATAGCGGATCAAAAAAAGCTATCAAACCCGTATTGCCATCATCTCCTGAGGCCAGACCCAAGTAGGAAGGAAACCAATACAGTGATACATAAAAGCCAGTAAGGAAAACACCAAGTCCCCACGCCCATAGCCCCCGATTGGTCAATGAAGAAAATAAAATGCCATTGTTATTGATGCCAGCCGGTTTGGTTCTGAAGCTGCGCCATGAAAAAATCAGGACACCCGCAGTCATCAAAACAAATGACAGGTACAGGAATAACTGACCTTCCACAATTGATTGGTTAAATGTTGCAAGGAATAAGATCAACAAACCTGTAAAAGCGACAGCCACCGATGCTTTTTGGACATTGTCCAAACCTATTGGCTGCGGGTTACTCAATGACATGCTCTTATATACTTTTACATCCATGGCTTAGCTTTTTAAAAAATTGAATACCCTGTCATAAACTGGTTTTAATCCGGGACTTAGCTTTCTCTGAAATCTGTCATTGTAGGCTTTGATCAGCTGGACTGTAAAAGCTGGACTGAATTCAGGATCAAATAAGGCAAGATGAATGTTGCGCATAACATCCTCAAGGCTGGCTTTTTCCCTAAGCCACTTGGCGCATACTTCCTGACGAAATCGTATGCCCAACAAGTTGAAACCTATAACAGCTTCTGTCTCTGGGTTGAACACAATACGCAGTGCTTTTTCCAAGGCCCTGTCCTGCCAGTAAAAACTGTCCATGCCTTCTTCCAAACCAGGAGGCACAGAACCATAAACCTGGTATTCCAGGTCGAAAAACTTTGCGGAATTGAACCAGAATCCGGGATCGTATGAGATATCCTTGCCACAAATATTATATGCTGCCACCTCTCCCATCATTCGCCCGGTATACCAAATAGCTTCTATAGAACCTCTCCCCGGTGATGGGCTGCGCAACTGGGCACAATCGCCAATGGCAAATACGCTGTCAAGATTGGTTTTTAGATTATTGTCAACCAGGATACCCTTGTCGATTTCCAGTTCCGAATCTTTTAAGAAATCTACATTTGGGCTTACCCCTGCCGTCAATCCGACATAACCGCATTCGATAATCTCCTGGCTTTCCTTGACACGCACCGCTCTAACCCGGCCATTATCATCTGGAAGTATTTCGTCTAGTTTCGAAGAAAGCCTAAGATCGATACCATGATTGCCAATATGCCTGCTCACCATAGAAGCTTCTTCACTTGGAAGCACATTATCCCAGTATTCATTTTCCCGAACCAGTATGCTAACTGGAATATGCCTGGAATGAAACATCTCTGCCATTTCCACCCCTATAAGGCCCCCTCCCACAATAACAGCACGCTTCAAATCGCTGCTGTGGTTTTCCATATACTCAAGGTCTTGTAATGAATACAAACCCCTTACACCATCCAGAGCCTGTCCTGGCCATCCGAACTTATTAGGTTTGGAACCCAGGGCCAGGATCAACTTGTCAAATTCTAATTCTTCTCCACTTGAGAATTGTAATCGCTTATCTGAAAAGTGAATGTCCTCTACATGAGCTCTTTTTAGATCAATCCTGTTCTTTGTCCAGAAATGATCTTCATAGGGTTGAATATCTTTCAGAGTCATGTGGCCCATATAGATATACATCAGTGCTGTCCTTGAGAAAAAGTAGTCAGACTCAGATGAGATGACTGTAATGCGGTGCTTACTCAATTTCCTTATCCACCGGGCTGCTGTTATCCCGCTGATACCATTACCAATAATAACTACATGCATATTCTGTGAATGTAATTCCTGTTGCCTGCAACAGATAAATAAAGACTGATTTACAGGCTATAAATGTCCTATCAGGGACATTCTAAATACGTCGTCACAAAGACAATTTTTAACACAAGATATTACGGCCCGTACTTTAAATAAAATAAATAAAGGCTATATTTAACGTTTTTAAAATATTTAAATAATCAAAAGTTAATCATGAGGAAACATCTACTTTTTGCAATACTCTTCTCCGCCTTCGGGCTAAGCCTGAATGCCCAATTGGCATCAGGAACCGTTTTTACGGGAAATATTACCGGTGATGATGTTGTCAATGGCGGTACAATTGATGTTCAGGCCTGGTTGCAAGACGGAAAATCTGTTGTGATTGATGTCTTTGCTACATGGTGTGGACCTTGCTGGTCATTTCACGCTACAGGATGGCTTGAAGATATGGTACACAGGTATGGACCTGAAGGTACTGATCAAATCAGAGTTGTTGGTGTCGAAGCTGACGGATCCACTCCTGTTTCAGCGATAATGACAAACCAATTTGGGCAACCTGGTTCTTGGGTTACCAATCCAAATACATTAGAGCCAATCAATTACCCAATCATTGACAGCCCTGCGGCTGCCACTGCATTGAATATTGCTTATTTCCCCACACTTTACATCATCAGACCGGATGGAACTGTCGTAGAAATAGGTGGTAACAGGTATAATGAAGAATACTGGATTGCTGCCATGGGTATCAATTCTGGTCCAAATGCTTTTGTTAACGCAAGTTTGCCAACAAGTACTTTCTGTGAAAGCACAACTATGGCTCCGACAAGTGTAGAATTTGAAAATATGGGTGACAGTCCGATCACTTCAGCTACAATCAATGTTTATGGAAATGGTGTTATGTTGGAATCTGTGCAATATACGGGACCAGAAGTTGGCATATTCCAAACGGGATCTGTTCAGATATCAGAGCAAACCTTCAATGAGACCACTGAAATCTCAGCTGGAATCGTAGAGGTCAATGGCAATACCGATGTCATGGATATGGTATCAAGCACCGTAGAAAGACCTGATCTATTGACAGAAGATTTCGTTTTTGAATTTACAACAGACTATTATGCACTTGAAGCTTCTTGGATGATTATGGATGATTCTGGAAATGTTCTTGCATCTGACAGCTATGAAGGTGGGCCAGACTCTTTTGGAGGTGGTGGACCTGATGCCAACAAGACTTTTGAATACCAATTGACAACAGATGTTGAGGTAAGCTGTCTTACAGTTCTTGTCAATGATTCTTACGGCGACGGATATATTTTCTGGGACCCTGATACTCAGCCTGAACCTGGCTTCGGAATCAAAGATGCCTACGGAAATGTAGTTAAAGAAGCAGCAGAGGGCGGATCCCGATTCGTAAATGTAGAGGGTAGTGTCAATACAGCCAATACTTCTGCATTACCTGAACTTGATGAACTGGCTTCTTCCAAGATTTACCCGAATCCGGTTGTAAATGACTTGAACGTCGAGCTTAGCTTCTCTGAGAATATTGATTTCAGATTAACAGTGCTTAACGCTTACGGTCAGATGGTAAAAGACCTTGGAAACCAAAATGGTAATACATTTTCAAGAACAATCGATGTATCCGATCTTTCTGCAGGAATGTATCTGGTATCAGTCCTCACTGAAGAAGGACAAAGAACTTTCAAGTTCAATAAACTGTAATAAAAATCCTTTATTATAAAAAAGAAAAGCCGTGTCTTACGATACGGCTTTTTCTTTTTAGCTTTCGTTATCAAGTTTTATTGAGAGCGTCAAACAGACATTAACGATATATTAAGAGCTTATATTGAGTTGAAAGACGTATATTTGAAAAAACGACTGTGTTTATGAAAAAAACTCTACTTTATTCATTCTTTTTGCTATTCACAACAGGCCTTCTGGGACAGCAGGAATTGACTGTAAATCCCTCTCCTGTTATCAAAGAGCTTTCTGCTGAAGATGATGAAGTAAAGGTTGAATTCACAATCACCAATAACAGCTCTAGAGACACGGAGATTTGGTGGAATTTTGATAGCGGTACTTCACCGGATGAATGGGAATTCTTTGTATGTGATCTCAACCTGTGTTATACACCTTCTGTTACTTCATGCCCTTGCAGCAAAGCGAATTTTTTAGCTGGTGAATCCGACAATCTTTTCAGCATGACCATTATTCCGAATGGCGTTGAAGGGACCGGTATTGTGAATATGCGAATTACTGATGTATGTGATGGAACTACATCGACACTGGAAATTCCAATTACCTATATGGTTGGAGAGACTTCATCAACAAGTTTCCAGGATATAAACAACAAGATTAATATTTATCCGAACCCTTCTTCACAAAGCATGAATATCATGCATGATGAGGAAGTGCGTGAGATTATCATATATAATCTTATCGGCAAAAAAATTAGGCGCGTTAAGCACACTCCTGGCCAATCTCATAATATTTCGGATCTCGACAGAGGTATATACCTTATCAGAATGCTGAACAAACAACAGAACATTCTGAAGGTATCAAGGCTTACGAAAAGATAATTTTAAATAACACAGTCAATTAAAGAGGCTAGGCAGAAGTGCTTAGCCTCTTTTTTTTGTCGATAATCCTGCTTCGTTTGTCTGATAACATGGCATTATAAGGAACTATGTATTGCATAGTACTTTTTATTGGAGTATGTTTGTATTAGATGTTTGTGGTAGAAATTAATTAACAAGATGAACTATGAAACTAGATAACACCATCGCACAAATGAGGAAAGGTTTACTGGAACTCTGTGTTCTATCCATCATATCAGGAGAAGAAATGTATCCTTCTGATATAATAGGGAAATTGAAAGACCAGAAAATGATTATCGTTGAAGGCACCCTGTACCCCATGTTGACGCGTTTAAAGAATGACGGTCTTCTGGATTACGACTGGAAAGAATCCAAAACCGGACCGCCAAGGAAATATTACAAGATTACAGATCAGGGCAAATCAATCAGAGACGAACTCATAAACACCTGGCAGGAATTGTCAAACTCTGTAAATTCTACAATCTCGGAAATCAAAAAATAATTTTAAAACCATTAATAAATTTCAGTAAAGAATGAAAAAAGTTATCCATATCAATTTAGGAGGACGCCCTTTCGTCATAGACATAGATGCTTATGAAGATCTTGACATGTATCTCAAATCCATAGAAAGTCACTTTAAGCGCTCTGAAGGATTCGAGGATATCATGTATGACATAGAAAACAGGATAGCTGAGCTTTTGGAAGCTGAATCAGCAAAAAATACAGTAATCACATTGGAAAAAGTTGAAATGGTGAAAAATACCATGGGCCGGCCTGAAGAGTTTGGTGCCGAAGCGGGTGACTCTGATGAATTTACAAGAAAAAGACCTTCAGGTCGTAAATTTAAAACAGGTAAGAGACTCTTCAGAGATCCACAGGACAAGGTGGTTGCTGGTGTCGCTTCAGGTATGTCTGCTTACTTTGGAATTTCAGATCCAATCATTATACGCCTGCTGTTCGTAATATTTACCCTATCAGGAGGTTTGGGTTTTCTAAGCTATATCGTACTGTGGATTGCTGTTCCGGAAGCGAAGACAACAAGTGATTTCCTTGCTATGAGAGGTGAGGAAATCAATATTGACAATATTGCCCGATCGGTTGAAAATGGCTTGAAAGATCTCAAAGACAAACTTGACGACCTAAGCAGGGGCATCAAAACAAAAATGTTCTAAGGCAATGCTCTTTATGATTCTCACTATACTGGTTTTCTTACTTAAGGGAATAATACACAGCTGTTTTAGTATTTTTTGATCAACCGGCTATTTCGGCAGTGTTGTTTGCAGAACTGTATTCCTTGCCCATATAAACAAGTAAATCGCCTGCAACAGCCTGTACTTTGGAAAAGTCTGATGTGACTACTCTGAAATCACCTGTAGCCAGTTCTTTAATAAACAACGGTACGATCTTCTCCTCTGTATGCATGTCTTTAAGGATTATAGCCAGGTCTTCTACTGACTTGATTTCATACTCATAGATATTAGGGTAATCCCTCGCTACCTCCAGTAGATTGATGAAATCATCATTGTCAGAAAACAGGCATTCCTCTTCAATCGTATCCGGGTTTTGCAGTTCATTCACAGAGATCAGCCGGTAAGCACCATTTTCACCAAACTCCTTGGAGAATGTATCCAATGCGTATTTGTTGACCTCAGTACTTCCCGTCATAGCAAGCAGGAAGCCGACATCATTCAGGTCACTATTGTCTTTTAGCTCATCAGAATAAATATTGGTCTGGAATGAATCAATACCCATCTCCTGGCTCTTTTCAATATTTCCGGAATTGCTGTCTACCAAAACGACATGCCTGTCGTTTTTAATAAGATAGCTGGCAATCAGTCTTGAAGCCCTGTGGGCACCCAGAATCAGAATACCATTACTCTTGGCCAGCAGAACGCCCGTCAGTCGAGCCAGCAAACCAGCTGTCGTAGCATTCAGGATCACTGTGCCTAACACCACCATAAATACCAATGGTGTTATATATTCCGCACCAAAAACACCCTTGCTCACCAGCTTGGATCCAAAAAGCGAAGCGATACCGGCAGCTACAATACCCCTCGGCCCAACCCAGCTGATAAAGATCTTATCCCTCACCGGCATACCGGAAGTACGTGTACTGAGAAATACAGCAATAGGCCTTAAAACAAGGATAATACTGAGGAATAGTGCCAAAACCCTCCAACCTCTCAAAAGCATAAGATCATCTATATCGATATTGGCACTTAAGAGGATAAACAGTACTGCAATAAGAAGTATACTAATCGACTCTCCGAAGTAGGCAATTTCCTTTTTGTGAGGTATATCAATATTTCCTATCACCATCCCCAATACCACCACCGTCAATAGCCCTGAATCGGCAACAAGGTAATGCGATCCCACAAAGACAGCCAGAACAAATGAAAGCGTGAATACAGTCAACAGGTAATGAGGAACCAAGTTGCGCTTGAGCAAGAACTTGAGAGCATGCGCCATTATAAAACCCAATGATAAACCTTCCAGGGCGATAGTGAAAAACTGCCTTATCGCCATGCTGGTAAACTCATTACCTCCTCCCCCGAATTCTGGGCTGTGGAACAGGTAGATAAACTCGTATACCAAAACCGCGACAAGGGCTCCTATCGGGTCAATGAGTATTCCCTCCCATTTTAGAATAGCTGATACATTGCGCTTGATGTTCAGGTTACGCAGTATTGGTCCAATTACGGTTGGGCCAGTAACGATGATCAAAGCAGAGAATAGGAAAGCTATATCTAAAGGAAGACCCAATAAGAAATATACAAGCAATGCCCCTCCAGTGAATGTTACCAGAGAACCCAAGGTAATCAGGTTGATTATTGACGGCCCGACGCCACGAAGCTCTTCCCTTTTAAGGCTCATCCCCCCTTCAAAGAGAATAAGTCCAATCGAAAGTTCTACAAAGTGAAAGAGATGCTCTCCGGCGAAGAGGCCTTTTTGACCATTCCACACGGGCTCCAGGAGCTTTTGCCCGTCTTCAGTCCATAGGGTTGACAGTGGCCCCACTACAAGACCTATTATCAATAAAGGCAAGATGGCAGGAACCTTGATCCGCCAGGCTAACCATTGGGCTAGGATTCCCAAAATAATGACACTCCCTAATTCCAGCATTGTATTATCTGAGTTTATACGCCCGGGCCTAATGTCCCGAGGCCTGTTTTTGATTCTTCATATAAATGTAAAGTCCGCCAAACAACACTATCAGTACCCCGGGTAAAATAGACATAAGCTTTAATGCATCTACCCCTGTAGCATCATCCAGTATTTTTCCCATAACTGGCAAAACAATGGATACTGACAACATACCAAGACCTCCTATTACGGAAAGTCCAAGGGCTCCGGACTGAGGAATATTCTCAGCTATAAATGACAACATAGTAGGCCAGAAAAAAGTTATACCTATCGCAAAAATTCCTGCAGCCACGAAAGTCATACCCCCACTTAGCTGTGTGAAAGCCCAAAGGCCAAGGAATGAAAATATCGCAGAAAACAACAACATGCCGGATGGCTTTAATCGATGTGCGATAGGCCCGGCAAAAGCGCGTCCTATCGCCATGATACCATTAATGAATGCCAATACCAAGAGTGGAACAACTCCTGATGCAGCCAAGAGGGATTCAATACGCTGATTGGTGCCCAGCTCGGTAGCAGCCGTCAACAACATGCAAAAACCCATAAACAGGAATAGTGGGCTTACAATACTCTTCCACATATCAGAATTGCTGACACCCATTTCAACGCGTTCCGTACGCGGAAATTCCTGGCCAATAAAAAGGTATCCATACACTATCAGTGGTATAAACAATGTTCCTACCATAACTTGCCATCCAAGACCCATAACATCCATGATCAGGTACCCCAGGAAGGCGCCTATCACAATACCCCCCGGGAACCAGACATGAAACCTGTTCAGCATCTTGGTTTTTTCATCAGGATAGAGTGATGCCACCATAGGATTGAGCGCGGCCTCTACAAATCCATTCCCTATACCTATAAAGACTGTAGCAATAAACAGAGACATCATACTGTTTGCCATCAGGGTCAGAACGATTCCAAGCAGGTGGGCAGCAAAGGCGAAATAGGTGATGCGTTTTATCCCAAGTGTATCCACGAGAGGCCCCCCAATGACCATGGCCAGGGTAAATCCCCAGAACGCAGGGGTAAAAGCATAACCGATTTGTTCAAGTGTAAGGCCTACACCTTCTGGGCCAAATACTGTCTCTAATCTCGCTCTGATGGCAAAAGTCATTGAGGTCACAACCAATGCTATACAGCTTGCAATAAATAGTCTTGATTTATTCTGCATTTCGTTTCAGTTTTTGTTTTTTTTTAAAGCCTCTTAATCTTGATATTCCTGTACCATACCCTGTCATCGTGATCCTGGAGAACAATTTTCCCGGAACGGTATTTCCCGAAGTTTTCCCAATCCCTGAATTTACTGTTTGCCACCATCTCATCCCATTCTTCATTATGCATTGTAAATTCCACTGCTTTGTATCCGTTCAACCAGAACTGGACATCACCATTATTGGATACAAGCCTCACCTTATTCCATTCCCCTGCCGGTTTTACGGTTTCCACATTGCAGCTTATCATATCATAAAGGTCTCCAGCCCTGTGTTTGATAATACGGGCATCCGGGTGGCAGGTATTATCCAGGACCTGCATTTCAGGGCCAGTCAGATACGGGCAGCAATATTGATCGCCTTCCTGAACATTGAACATAATACCGCTGTTGCCACAATTGCTGATCTTCCACTCGAGCTTAAGCTCAAATTTTTCATACTCATCATTTGTTACCAGGTCCAAATCGCCTTTCTCAGGATACCCCAATGTATCTAGATGGATCAGTCCATCTTCGATACTCCAGCAACCGGCTACAGTATCCCTGTTGTATGTATGAAATTTATCAAAGCTCTTCCCGTCAAAAAGCAGTTCCCAGCCATCCTGCCTTTCAGCTTCGGACAAGCTGTTAATCTGTGGCTCCTGAATGGAAGGACTTCTGAAACCCCTTTTTCCTGATGGAATATGGTTCATGGTATACCAGGCCTCCGTAGTCCAAAGCGAATTTTCATTCTCGCTGACAAAGTAATCATTTAAACGAACATAAATCAGATGGTCGTCTTTCATGCCATCCAGTTCAAGAAAAACCTTTGTCCTATCATCGGAAATATTTACCGAAAGAATGTCTAGTATCTCTTCATCAATCTTGGGACCACCATATTCTGCAGTGGGCACATAGCGCCATTGCCTTATCTCATAGGCCATTCTGTCCCAACCATCCCCCGACTTCAAAGGCTCCGTAAATTCAATTTCTATACCGTCGGACATAGCTCTTACTGCCAGCATTTCAAAAACAGATGCACCGTTGTACTCAAGTCTTTGAAGACCATACCAGCTTTTGCCAGTATGCTGCCAGTTGCCCGGGTTGCCGATGCCGCCTACATATAATGCCCCATCAGGAGCCCATCGTAAGCGATTGATGCCGGCTTCCAAGCCCTGTATAAATCTGAATACACAGCCTTGTAACTGTCCTTCAATTTCTTCTACAAATACCCTTTTCACGCCTCCGTGGGTTACCTCGCCATGAATCATCTGATTTTGATAAGGCCCCAGGTCAAGGGATAAGGGTGTAGATGGTGAATTGCCGATCTCATCCTGCGGAAGCCAAACGACAGGTTTTTTCTCTTTTTTTGATGCTGTCCCCTCAAAGTCAACCGCTCGAGAACCAAACCAGTCGCCTTTCTGAACATGAAGAATTTTGGATGAAGGCAACCAGTCACCCTGGTTATCGGAAACAAAAATATCTCCTTTGTAAGCTATACCAACACCATTGGGTGTTCTCAATCCATGAGCTACGAATTCCAGGCTCCCGTCTTCTATAGATACGCGTATGGCGCTTCCCCTGTCAGGGTGTTGGTTGGGCATGCCTGCTCCTCCGGGAAGTATGCCTGTTGCCAGGTTAGCATAGAGATAGCCATCCTTTGCTTCTAGACCAAAACCAAACTCATGGAAATTGGCCGAGACGCCCCAGTCATCACATAATGTTTTGTATTCGTCAATAACTGAATCACCGTCATGATCAATCAGTTCAGTCATTTCCTGCTTTTGCATAACAAAGATTCGGTCATCGACAATCTTTAATCCCAGTGGTTCAGCCAGGCCTGCCGCGATTTTTGTGACCGCCATCTCATCCGGATTACCGGATTCATGATTCTCGATCATGAATACACCACCATCCTGCTCCCAGGTACTTACTACCATGCGCCCATCCGACATGAAATCAATGCCTCCGATTTTTTTGACAAAATCTTCCGGACGGGCTTGTTTTAGCGAAAACGCAGGATGAACACCTGCCACTGGTATGCCGTCTCCTGGAATCTTACTTAGTACTGACATAGGCAAACTCATACTGGTCAGATATTTATGGTCTGCAGAACTGTGACTGATCATTTCCTTAGGGACCACATGCCACGACTCGTCATTCTCTGACTTCATATTGAATGATAGAAATTTACCGCCCTGACCCTGGAAAAATTCAATCCTGATCGGATGATATCCTTTCCCTAATTTCTGGGTAGTCTGCTTCATAGTGGTTCCATGCAGGCCATCATTATCAATCACAAGCTTGTCATGTATGTAAAGCTTGGAACCATCGTCGCTCCATAGCCTAAAACTGTATTCACCGGTCTCAGGTATATTGAGATAAGCCATGCCTACAATAGCAAAATTGCTTTCAAGACCCTTAAAGTCTCCCCCACTCAGATTATTATAATTCTCCATAATACCTGCCTGGATAGGTTTTGTATCGGCTATGTCTGCAGGGAAGGATGAGGTATTATGGGGGATCTCATACACCCTGGTCAATATACCGGGTATCAATAAAGTGGATTCCAACTCCTTGCCTTCCATGAGCTCAAGATTATCCTCCTTCACACTGGCTACACCTTCAAAATCTGCGAGACTAAAAATATAATCAAGCATTTCCTCAAGGTCATATTTTGGAATCTCCGGATGCGGGGTCATAACTTGCTCACCCCATACGCCTGATCCGCCCTTAATAATCTTATTGATGAGTAACTCCCTGTTCTCATCGTTATGCTCGTATTTTTTGGCTATGGCCATGTAGGACGGTCCCACTGTTTGCTTAGACACATTGTGACATGTTTTGCAATCGTTTTTGCCTATCAATTGTGCACCTCGTGGCAAGCTGCTGTCTTCAGCATCAAAACCATCGGAAATATTTGGATCCAGGTAGACGGTTTCCAGGAGCGGAATGGTGAACTCTGTTTCAGCATTTTTATTCAATCCAAGCTCAATGGGATAAACAAGAAACTGCTTCGTATCAAAACGTATCGATTCGGCATCGGTGGTATTTACCGTGCCTGTCGAAATTATCTGTGACTTATCGACAAGAACCGCCTTTGATTTCAAAATCACATTTACATCTTCCGGGCAGTTTTCAAGTTTGAATACTCTTTTGAGTTGCAACTGACCGGTCTCACTCTCGGCATAATCTAGTTTTTCGCTGATTGAAATAGCTTCTATACCTTCTGCAGCCAAGTTGTAATGAAGTTCCAGGCTTCCATCGACAAAACCATGGCCTTTATAATCGATTTGAACTGCCTGATCACTGCCCGCAACGACAAGCTTCCAGACGTCCTCACCTGAATGATCTATCATATAGGCATCACCTACCGTTGTTGGCTGTGGACCATGGGCTCCATCATAGACCGCTCCCTGAAAATTGACAACGCCTTTCCAGGCCTTATACAATTTCGCTTTTTGGGTATCGTAAGCCACATATAAGTCGCGATGCAGGGCAGCAAAGAGCATCCGAGGCATTTCATCGAGCACTGTCCTGTACACCCAGGTATCCATAGGACGAAGGGACTGCCCTGAATGCGATACCCTATCGGAATTACAGGATAATAAACTCAGAAGTATAAAAAACAGTACAGATCTTTTGAACATAGTGCCTTGAAATTTAAAGCATTAAAATACACTCTTTTTTGTAAGCCTAAGCCTATTCCATGGGCTAATTGCTCTCACCATCCCATAGCTACAATGTTCAGAATGGCATAGTTTATGCATTTCCATAGCCGTGATGAATATTGAAGAAATAAACAGAAAACATTTTATTGAGACAGATATGTACTACAGAGTTGGGTATGGGCTGTCATCAAAAATTATTGACTTCAAATTTGGAATCTTTACAATTGAAGTTGTTCTGGGTAAAAGATGGTCCAAAGACTACAATGCAACGGCCCAGGAACTATCCTATCTGTGGAAAAATAATCACAAAGAACTGGAACAAGCTATTGGCTGCAAGGTGTATATCATTGATGCAAAAACTTATAGTTACAAGCAGGCACTTATTCACCGAGGCGTGACACCTGGTTACGATGCCAAGAAAGGCATCTTGTTCAGAACGGGCTATCTCAATTAATTTTACGCAGCCGAGCCAACACTAGATCTATCTCAAATCCCCTGCCGGTGCAATATTTAAGAGCCTTATCCTTGGCAAGTAATAGCCCCAATGCTGCATGTTGTTGTAATTTCTCATCTATTATCCCGTCAAGGGCTTCAATATAATCCTCCTCTTCGATTTCCAGCAAAGCCTTTCGTATGCAATAATGCGATACATTTCTTTTCTCAAGCTCAAAACGAATCCTGTTCCTACCCCATTTCTTCATCCTGAATTTCCCACCAGCATAGCTGATCGCAAAGCGCTCTTCATTAAGGTAATTATCCTGCACAAGTTCCGCCATCATCTGCTCCGCCATATCACCATAAATCCCTGCATCGTAAATCTTATTCCTCACTTCCTGGTGACATCTGTCCTGGTAGGCACAATACCTCATCATCTTCTTTAGAACATCCTGGTAGCTTTTCATCCTCTTATCCATTTATTGAAGGTAGAACTCAATTTGCTCTGAAATCTCAACTCCGGGGTCATGTTGTATTCCCTGCCACCCAATGGATCGCGCTTTCAAAATATTATCTTCCCTATCATCAATAAACAGGATTTCTTCAGCGGGTCTGCCGGTAATTGATTCCAGGTTTTTGTAGATATCTTCTTCCGGCTTGCGCATACCGATGTGATGCGAATAAAAGACATGACTAAAAAATCGCTCTTCGAAATCTTTTATTCCAAATGTGGTATCCAGATAACGATGTATATGTCTTAAATGCAAACTATTGATGTTGCTTAACAAGGCCAATTCATAAGTTCGGGAAAGACGTTCAAGCATCTGGATCCTGCTTGAATGGATATCCCCTAACAGCGTGATCCAGGCATTAACAATAAATCTGGGATTTATTGCAGGATTGATCTGCTGGAATACCCATATAAAAGCGTCATCGGAAATTTCACCCTTTTCATACCTATGCATAGCGCGCATGACAGCATCCGGATAATCATGGTCTGGCCATTCCTTTCCAAAAAGATCTCTGTAGGCTTTGAAGTGCCTGTCGTAATTGAGATCGATCAATACATTTCCAAAATCAAATACGATAAGCTTATCTTCTGACCCCATTACAGAAGGCTGTTGATGTCTGTCGTAGATTTTACCCTGTCGGACAGCTCAGAAATAGCTACACGTTCCTGCTGCAAGCTATCTCTGTCGCGAATTGTGACTGTATTGTTTTCCAGTGTTTCAAAGTCTACCGTAATAGAATATGGCGTACCTATAGCGTCTTGTCTGCGGTAACGGCGTCCGATAGCATCTTTTTCATCATACTGACACTGGCAATATTTCTTCAATTCCGTGTAAACATCTGTGGCGGCATTCACAAGCTCTTCTTTGTTCTTGACCAATGGCAAGACAGCCGCTTTTACTGGAGCCAGGGCATGATTTAGTTTCAATACTGTTCTTGTCGAATCGTTACCCTGCGCATCCGGTACAGTCTCTTCCTGCAGGGCTTGTGACATTTGTGCAAGAAACATACGGTCGCATCCAATGGAAGTTTCAACAACATAAGGCACAAAACTCTCATTCAATTCAGGATCAAAATATTGAAGTTTCTTTCCAGACAGTTCCTGGTGTCGAGACAGATCAAAATCAGTGCGAGAATGAATGCCTTCCAGTTCCCTGAATCCAAATGGAAACTTAAACTCTATATCTACAGCAGCATTGGCATAATGGGCTAAATTTTCGTGATCGTGATAACGCAAGTTCTCTAAAGGAGTTCCCAGGGCTTTATGCCAATTCATCCTCGTTTCTTTCCAATACTCATACCACTTCAATTCTTCTCCAGGCTTGACGAAGAACTGCATCTCCATCTGTTCAAATTCACGCATACGGAAAATGAATTGACGGGCCACGATTTCGTTACGGAATGCCTTCCCTATCTGCGCTATTCCAAAAGGAATTTTTTGTCTGCTCGACTTTTGTACATTGAGGAAATTGACAAAGATACCCTGAGCTGTTTCAGGTCTCAGGTACAACTTCGATTCTTCCCCTGCTATATTTCCAAGCTGAGTTGAAAACATAAGGTTAAACTGCCTGACTTCAGTCCAGTTACGTGATCCACTCTCTGGACAAGGAATTTCAAGTTCATCGATAAGTGCTTTGAGCCCTCCCATATCGGCATCAGAAAGCATCTTATTCATTGTGCCAAGGGCATAATCAATTTGCTCCTGGCGCTTGATAATCCTGTCATTGGTTGTCCGGAACTGCTGCTCGTCGAAGGCATCACCAAAGCGATTGCGGGCTTTGTCCACGTCCTTCTGAATTTTGGCTTCAATCTTATCTGCATAGCCTTCAATCAGCTGATCTGCACGGTACCTTTTTTTTGAATCTTTATTATCAATCAAAGGATCATTAAACGCATCGACGTGACCGGAAGCCTTCCATGTTTTCGGGTGCATAAAAATAGCTGAGTCCAGGCCTACTATATTTTCATGCATCTGAACCATACTGCGCCACCAGTAATCCTTTATGTTGTTTTTCAATTCAATACCCAGCGGTCCATAATCATAGGCTGCTGCCAGGCCATCATAAATTTCACTGGATTGAAAAATGAATCCGTATTCCTTACAATGTGATACCAGTTGTTTGAAATCCATTTATGCTATTCTTTTTGGAAGCCCAAAGCTACGAAAACGAACGAAGTCCTGCTATGGAGAATTGTTTTTTGTAAGATGGCAAAGCAGTCTCTTTTATAGGGGCAGCTCACAGCTATTCCTTAAATTGCAGAAAAATTCAGGAAACTTGTTTTCCTGTTGTTGCGTTTAGCCTTTGTAATAAAATCACAATAAAATAGGAAAGAAAGCATTGAGCGAAATTGTATTAACGATTGCAGGTATCGATCCTGTCGAATTGTACGGACAGCAGAATTCAAAATTGAATATTATAAAAGCAGCATTTCCTGCCTTGAATTTCAACTCCCGTGGCGAAAAACTGCGCATTACTGGCGAAAAGAAGGACAGCCAAAAAGCCAAAGCCAAAATTGAGCAGCTTGTTAACATCATCAGAAAGGAAGATGAGCTAAAAGTCGAAAAGCTCCGGGATGTTCTCAACGGCCATCACATGGCTCATGAAGAGGACAGACCGGCGAATGGGAAAGATGATTTTGAAATTTCTACCAGGTCTAATGTCATAGTCTACGGCCGAAATGCAAAAGCCATAACGGCCAGGACGCGCAACCAGAAAAAACTGGTTCGCCTTTCTGAAACCAATGACATCGTATTTGCTGTTGGCCCGGCCGGAACAGGTAAAACATACACTGCCGTAGCTTTAGCAGTAAGGGCACTAAAAAGCAAAATGGTCAGAAAAATAATTCTGACACGCCCCGCCGTGGAGGCAGGTGAGAGTCTGGGCTTCCTTCCCGGGGATTTGAAAGATAAAATAGATCCCTACTTGAGACCTTTGTACGATGCCCTGGACGATATGCTTCCTGCCGAGAAGCTGGACTTCTTTATGCAAAACAGGACCATTGAGGTGGCGCCTCTCGCATTTATGCGTGGTCGGACTCTCGACAAGGCATTCATAATCCTTGATGAGGCGCAAAATGCTACATCTACACAGATTAAAATGTTTTTGACACGATTGGGGCCATCCGCAAAATGCATCATCACCGGAGACCTGTCTCAGATTGATCTTCCAAGACACCAGAAGTCGGGCTTATACAAGGCCCTAGACATACTCTCAGATCTTGATGGCATAGCCAAACTGTTTTTAAATTCGGAAGACGTTGTACGACACAAATTGGTCAAGGAAATCATCAACAGGTATGATGAGCATGCGCAACGCAAAAACCTAAGACTGGAAGAGGAATGATGGCCAAAATCACATATCTGGGTGATTTGAGAACGGAGGCCGAGCATCTTAGATCAGGCAATAAGATCATTACAGATGCGCCAGTAGATAACAGAGGCAGAGGAGAAGCCTTCTCACCCACAGATCTTACGGCGGCATCTTTGGCAAGTTGTATCTTGACCATTATGGGTATCGCCGCTATGGACAAAGGACTTGACATGCAAGGTGCAGAGGCGTCGGTTACAAAAATTATGACTAATTCACCCAGGTGTATCGAAAGTATTGAAATTGAGATAAAAATGCCTGACAAGGGATACAGCGATAAAGAAAAAAAACTGCTTGAGAAAGCAGCTCATCATTGCCCTGTATCTTTAAGCCTGAGCAAAGATACCCGCGAATTGATTAAAATCATTTGGTAAAATGTCAGCCATTAAGATTTCAGGACCTACAGGAAGAGTCCAGGCAGAGCTAGATCTAAGCGGATCCAAGAGTATTTCGAACAGGGTATTGCTCATCAGGTCATTATGTTCTCAAGGATTTAATATCGAGAATCTTTCCAGCAGCGATGACACGCAAGTGCTGTTAAAAGCCCTTGACTCTGAAGATAAGTCATTCATAGACCTACATCATGCCGGTACCAGTTTTCGATTTATCACCGCCTTTCTGGCCATACAGCCCGGCAGCCAGATCCTAAGCGGTAGTGAAAGGATGCAAAACAGGCCCGTGGGTGCTTTGGTAGAAGCCCTGAATGCAATCGGGGCTGATATAGAATATCTTGAAAACCCGGGTTACCCACCCTTGAAAATAAATGCTTTCAGGGGCCAGATTTCATCAGAAATAACTATAAAAGCCAATGTCAGCAGCCAGTTCATTTCAGCCTTGTGCATGATAGCTCCATGCTTGCCACAAGGTTTAAGCATCGAACTTGAAGACAGTTTGGTGTCACGCCCTTATCTGGAAATGACCCTGGCCATCATGGATTACTTTGGTGCTGGAAGTCACTTTGAAGGAAACTGGATCGACATAGCCCATAGTGAATACAAAGCCAGGAATTTTATTGTCGAATCGGATTGGAGTTCTGCTTCTTATCATTATGGCTTATGTGCTCTCCTTCCTGGGTCCAGAATTGCGCTTAGATATTATTATGAAGAAAGTACCCAGGGTGATTCAAAGATCAGCTCAATGGCAGAGCACCTGGGCGTTAAGACAAGCTTTGCCAGTGATGGTGTTATCCTCGAAAATATAGGTGCCTATAGCGATCGTTTTGACTACGACTACATAGAACAACCTGATTTGTTTCAAACCATTGCTGCGGTTTGCGCAGGCCTGGGCATTCATCACAGAGCAAAAGGATTAAGCACCTTGGCTATGAAAGAAAGTGATCGTGTAATAGCCATGAAAGCTGAACTGGCAAAAGTCGGTGTCAGCATATTAGAATCTGAAGAGGATAGCTGGGAATACATACTAAAGGGTCAGGCCTTAGAACACTTATGTGAATTCGAAAGCTATGATGACCACCGCATGGCAATGGCCCTGTCACTTTTGGCTTGCATCCATCCAGTAATCATCAAAGACCCGTCTGTTGTTACAAAGTCCTACCCCAGCTATTGGGAAGATCTTAAAAAAATGGGATTCAAAATAGAAGAAGTATAAAAAAAGCCCATGCCGAAATCGACATGAGCTGTATAGCTTTTAAATAATTCCTTTAATTCCCGGCAACGCTTAAGACAAATCTTCTGGATTCATCCCCCACCTTTATCACCACCATATACTGACCAGGCTCCAGTTTTTGCCTCAAACTGTCAAGTCCATCATTGCCTATAGCCTGTAAGCTGGATTGCTGGCTGTACTGTTGTTCGCCCCATCTGTCCAGAACTTTGAACTGAACCTGATGTTCAGGACCAAAACTTTCAAGCATCTGGTTTTTGATTAATTCTAACTCTTTGTCTTCTATCGCACGACTTGATGCATTTCCGTCATCGTCAGGATTATCAAATGTTGTAGAACAAGGAGAAATGATCGCCTCGAATGGCGTTCCTGCCTCCACTTCAAATCCTGCTGTAAGATCAATACTGGTACCTGCTGTAAAGAGCACTGCAGATCCTAAATCAACCAAGGCATCACTTGTAATGCTTACTTCTGCGTGATAATTGTTCTGAGTTACATTGCTTATTATAAGATTGGTACCATCGCATGGTGGTGGCGGATTGTTGCAGCCTTCATCAATAGTGCCATCACAGTTGTTATCTACTCCATCACATATTTCTGTTGCACCAGGATTGATCGCAGCATTTGAATCATCACAATCGGTATTATCCAAAACATATCCGGCAGGTGCTGAACACGAAGATGCAGTCACATTTGGATCGCCATAAGTGTCATTATCGCTGTCACGGTAATAGGTATTCAAAGGCAATCCTTCATCTATGTTGCCATCGCAATTGTTATCTACCCCATCGCATACTTCTGTGTTACCAGGAAAAGCGTTGGCATTATTGTCATCGCAATCAAGATCGACACTGATCAACTCTGATGCCGCATAGTAGTCGACAGGCCTTGTACATTGGAATAGACTTGTACCATCTCCATATTGATCTCCGTCAAAATCCTTGAACCAAATCTGTCCAGGGAATTCTAGAGGGTCGGTATCATCACAATCCGTGTTATCTTCCACAAATCCTGGAGGCGCTATACAGGCTAGTTGACTCACATTAGGATTACCAAAACCATCATTATCAGAATCTTGATAATAGGGCGTTTGTACCCCTTCATCAATGTTTCCATCACAGTTATTGTCTACCCCGTCACATACTTCCGGATTTCCAGGAAAAGCATTGGCATTATTATCATCACAATCATTTGAGAGGCCATTAAGCTCGGAGGCTGCATAATAATTGATCGGTCTGTTACATTGGGTTTGAGTGATACCGTCGCTATAGGTATCGCCATCCAAATCCTTATACCAGGTCTGCCCAGGGAATTCTAATGGATCGGTATCATCGCAATCTGTATTATCCGCGACATAGCCAGGCGGTTGTGAAGCCGACTGCTGACTGACGTTCGGGTTACCAAAAGTATCAGAGTCCGCATCTTCATACCAGGTCTGAGATCCATAGGTACATGACCCATCATCTATGGTGGCCAAAGGATCATAATTATTGGCAGCCGGATCTGTACAGCCGAATACCTGGGGCGCTTCAAAGTAAATTGCATAGTCTTCCACCTCCCCTAATGAAGGTGAATTACATGCATCCCCAATAGAACTGTTAGATCCTATAATTCTAAGTCTAAGAAGTGACCCTTCTATAGGACTCATTGGCGTCGTAAATACTGGCAATGTATACGTTGCATTGGGATTTCCTAAACTGTAATTCGGGAATTCCTCATCGGTATCCAAGAAGTCTCCGTCATTATTCCAATCTATAAAATACTGAACACTTGTAATACTGACTGCAGTAAATACGATCGCATAGTCTGTATCTGCTTCCAGAAGTGCAACATCTGAACATGCAAAGTTCTGGTAAATGGTTGTAGTACCACTATCATTGTTCACGTTTTCTAATCTGAATGATCCTATTCCCGCTGACCCACCTCCGCTGGTAGGTGTACATGGATTTCCTGGTTCAGACTGTATATCGACATACCCCATATGTGTATCAGAACCTGCTCCATTGGTCGATGTAATCTCAACCATATTCAGCCCGGTTGCGGCCCAGCTGGCTGTTGGTTTTTCATCCGTCGAACTGGCCGGTGTTCCGTTTGTAAATACCCAACTCCTAGTCGCACCATACTGGGATTGATCTTCGAATTCAACATCTTCATTGGTACATACAGCCAATGCACTTTGGAAAAAATTAGCGTTGGGAAGACCTAAAACACTGCAATTATCCAGATAGGTCTGGCTGGAAACTCTTCCATTAATATCTGATTGAGATGCTGCCGACCAATTATCCGTAATGGTAACAGACGGGGCCATTATGAAATTACTTCCTGAAGGGTCATGTCCTGTAGCAGATGATGTAACAGCATCCCAGTTATGCCCAATTTCATGACTGACCATTACTTGCAGACTGGCAGCATTGCTGGTAAAGTTCTCCAGTAAATGGTGCCATCCCGGCGTATACGCAATGCCTACTACACCGCCACTAATATCTGTATTTGTCCAGCAACCGGCCATAGTATAATCAACACCAAAGCCTCCAGTAGCGCCTCCAGAATTACCTCCACCTGCATTCCCCGGGCCCCGAGCCCATCCCCTGAATTCACCAAGCAAAAATCCGGCATTGGTACTACCTGTAAATGGATTGTTGTAAGGATTTCCTGCGTTGCCTGTTGGCACATAATGGGCTACGACATCATATTCAAGATTCGCATCAAATTCAGAACGGTAATTGGTTTGGACATCATTCAATACTGCCAAGTTAAAATTCATGACACAAGTAGCATCACACGTGGCGTCGATCATATTGAATGTGTTGGCGATCGCATAGTCAACCACCTTGCACATGGTTGTAGGCATTTTCAAGTTCTCTTCCGGTACTTTCTGTGTTCTCTTCTTCACTTCTGTCACACCACACACATGCTCCCCTGTTTCAATAACATCATCAACATTGTAAAAAACAAAAAGCTGATCATCGGCTCCTTTCTCAATATTTTTCAGTGGCTCGATATAGTACTTTACCGATCCATATTTCAAAAAACCAAAAATGAAATTGTCGTTGATGGTCAGACTGACGATACCTCCTGTATTCAAGGAACCACCCAGGCAAAAAGGCTTGTTGGGTTTTTCGAAAGAGGTCTTCAGGTTATCTTTATAAAGACTCAGCCTATAGGACCTGTCACCCAATATAAGGTCGGTAATAAAACTGCTCCCCTGAGCTTCAAGGCTGAGTCTGTCAAGATTTTCTATCTTGTAAATCTCAAATTGCGAAATATTATCTTCAAGCGTTGGATATTCTCCTTCCTGGCTTTCAACCAAGCTTCCTGTAATTGACAGCTGGCCGGAAAGCGTAAAACTCAAGAAGAATAAAAAAAACAATACTGATAAACGCATACTTAATGCTTTGTGATTTAATGGTTTATATATACTCATTTCAAAGGCAATGAGTTAAATCCTTTCTTTTATACGAAGGTATGACAATCTGCAGCAGATGCAGGTAAAATTAGCTGAATTTATAAATTTATGGCATAGGGGTTTACCCTTTATTGGCCAATTGTCCGCAAGCTGCGTCAATATCATGCCCTCTACTTCTCCTGACGGTAACCATAATGCCGTTATCGCGTAAGATTTTGGCAAAATTATCAATGCTTACTGCTTCTGATCGTTCAAATTTCACACCATCCACAGCATTATACTCTATTATATTGAGTTTGACAGGAAAGTGGCGGCATAAAGCGATTAATTCCCTGGCGTCCTGTGCCGTATCGTTGAAAGCTTTGAGGCTAATATATTCGTAACTGATTCGGTTGCCGGTCTTATCATAAAAGTATTTCAATGCCTCCATCAGGCTAGCCAAATCATTTTGATCATTGATCGGCATAATCTCAGATCGTTTTGTATCGTTCGCTGCATGCAAT